>Ga0233425_10000931_pt1 | contig 70179 bp, 71 predicted proteins | sample Watercolumn_Towu_2_FD_181712 | JGI IMG/M metagenome (GOLD analysis project Ga0233425, IMG submission 181712) | Freshwater microbial communities from Lake Towuti, South Sulawesi, Indonesia - Watercolumn_Towuti2014_140_MG | ecosystem: Environmental > Aquatic > Freshwater > Lake | place... | reverse complement strand
TAGTATTCGGGCTTAAAATGAACACCGATGGCGCGACCTTTAAGAATAGAATATCCCGGAGCCTTCTATCATGTAAGTTCCCGCGGCAATGAGAGCAAGGACATATTCAGGGATGAAAAGGACAGGGGACGGTTTCTTTCATATCTGGAGAGTGCCGTCATCAGATACAAAGCACTTATCCACGCCTATTGCCTTATGAACAACCATTATCATCTGCTCATATCGACACCGGCGGGCAATCTGTCACAGATCATACGGCACATAAACGGGGCATACACGGTTTACTTCAATAAACGGCACCACAGAATTGGCCATCTATTGCAGGGAAGATACAAGGCGATACTTGTTGAGGCCGACGAATATGCCGGGGAACTCTCACGATACATCCATCTTAATCCTGTAAGGGCCGGAATTGTGACCCTGCCTGAGGGGTATCCATGGACAAGCTATCTGAATTACACCGGCAAGAAGAAAGCTCCGGGATGGCAAACGACCGATTGGCTGCTGGGTTACTTTGGGAAGACGCAGGCAGAAGCCCAAAAGAAATATCGCGCATTTGTGGAAGCGAAAATCGGTGTAGCGGGAGGGGATCCGCTGAAGGAAGCAAAAGCCTCTACCATACTCGGCAGGACTGAATTCATCGAAGAAATAACGGTGAAATATATAGGAGCAAGGAAAAGAAACCGTGATATTCCCGCAATTTCCGCATTGACAAGGCTGACCCCGCAGGAAATTGCCATGAAGGTTCAGATGAAGTTTCAGGACGGTCCGGAACATGTCAGGAAAACAGCAATCTATCTGAGCCACAGATACAGCGGTCTATCTCTCAAGGAGATCGGCAAGTATTTCGGCATCAAAGAATCCGCAGTATCACAGTCGAGCCGTCGGTTTGAGACAGCCCTTTCGGAGAATATACGGATTAGAAAAAAGGTAATGAGATTAAAAGAGGAACTTAATTTGTGCAATGTGTAGACCTGACCCAGTATGCCTGTTTAATAAAGCTTGTAATTATCAATGTTAATTATACACATGAATATGCAGGAAACTAATAGAGAAGTCACATTTTACTATGATATCTTGAGATTTGCTAAAACCAAGATAATCAGTAGCTTTATATTTGGTATTCTTACAATAATTGTTTTCAGTCTTTCGAATATGATACAAAAAGAAAATACCCTGGTAATTTTACATTATATCGTAATTATATTGATATTTATAACCTGTTCCTATTTGACGGAAGGTATTATTTCCTTGTTATTTTGGAATTTGCCTATTGCAAGGGTAAACGATTCATATCTTACCCTCTATCGAGGGGCCCCAGGCTTTCGAGATGAATTCATTATAAGATTAAAAGATATAGATTACCTGGACTATAGGAAGAGACTTATAAAGGGTGGGAATCCATCGAGACGGTTTGGAACAGATGCACAAATGCTATTTGAACAAACTGTTATGGTAATTAAACTAAAAGAATCCTTGGCATTTGATGAAAGGGCAAGGCTAATAAAATTCTGCTCTTATGGTTTCTTTGATCGGCATTTCAAGTCAGATGAGCAAGGGCTGGAAATATGGATAACAAAGTCACCGCGCGAGGGGTTCGAGTATTTTCAGTTGACTATAAAGCATGTTATTAATCTTATGCAAGAAAAGTCGGTTTAAAAGCAAATCAAAAGGGGTCAAATCTTTATCATTGACAAAAAGTAAGTGACGTGCTGTAAAACTGACATTGCGTCCGTTTGGGGTCAAGCTTTCTATTGTGCATTTAGCTGTGATTATTGCCACCTGTAATCTGCGAGATGATTTGGAATACTCACGGCGTTAACTTCTGTGAGAGGTTTTCGAAAACATAAGCAGCTTCATGCCCTGGCAGTTTTTCTTGCGATTTTAAGGCATCTGGTTTCACTTCACCCAGGACGTTGCGTTATCAACGTGTTGGTATGGCTTTATATAAATCATTGATCAGTCTGAAACGCACTGCTTTGCTGATCTTCGCCTGATTTAAATGTGGCTCCCAGTTGCGAAATGCCTGCGCACTGCCCTTGAAACTAACACCCTGTTCCTATTAACCTGGCAACCAAATCTCACAAGCTCTCATCCTCGCTTGTCGGGGATTGGACAGCGCAACACATTGAAAACAGAGAAAGATACCGGACAAGCCGGAATGACATAATTAAAGTATTTAATTGCCGGGTTAATAATATCACCCCCTTTAGCAGCCTCGCGCATTTATCGCCTGATACAGTTGTATCCAATAAAGTGCATAAGGGATGGAACAGGCCCTATTGAAAGTCTTTTGACTGAGGTTGGAAAACTCCTGTGGAGCTTCAATCAGTCCCTCTGACCCTTTTGCTCTACTGCAATTCGTGTGCCGGAATGTTCCGTGGGAGGGTTGTCGTTCTATGTTATAATTCTGTTATAACATAGAAAGGGAGAAGAACATGCACAGAAAGGTCTGTTCCATTGGCAACAGCAGAGGGGTCTCGATCCCGACGGAGATTCTGGAAAAGCTCCATCTTTCCGTTGGGTCTGAGGTAGACATCAACCTTGATGAAAAAGGCGGCCGCATCATTATAGAACCGGCGCGCAAGAAGAAATGCCCAAAGGGTATTGATCCGGCATTTGTCTCGCAGGTAAACGATTTCATTGCACGGTATGAGCCTGCCCTTAATGCACTGGCGAAAAAGTGAAATATCTCTCGTCGGAGCAGGTCCTTTTCATTCACAGCCGCCTCATCGATACCACCGGCGGCATACATGGAATAAGGGATATCGGGCTTCTTCAGTCCGCAGTTGCCAGGCCGAAGGTGACCTTCGATGGGAAAGATCTCTATCCTGATCTGTTTCATAAAGCAGCCGCACTTATGGAGTCACTTGCCTGCAATTATCCATTTATCGATGGCAATAAAAGAACCTCAATCGCTGCTTCCGGAATTTTTCTTTCGATTAATGGCTGTATGTTAAACTGCTCCTTAAGGGAACTCGAAAGGTTTGCGCTATCAGTCGCAACGGGAAAAGTTTCATTAGAGTCTTCAGCAGCATTGTTCGTTAAGCATTCAGTCACGCCACAGGACACCCTGAAGTAGACGAATATGCATGCAACGATAGAAATATGAAAAAGATCTTACTGGCCTGCATTTTTATTATGCTCACAGGCTGCTCGATGTATAATCGCGCAGACAGCCCCTGGACAGCATTCAGGAATGCGGATTCGGATCTTATAGGATTTAAGGATCAGAATGGCAGTATCAGAATTCAGCCCAGATACGCAGGCTTCACTGCCGCGAGAAAGTTCGATAAAATAATTGCTGTTATGGAGCAAAGCGACGGCAGGATGGATGCTTACTATCTTATAAAATCCGGGGAAAAAGTTGGAAGAGACAATCTCTACATTTTCGATAACAGCCCGGATTGCGAGAGCGAGGGGTTTGTAAGATTCAGGGACGGAAAAACGGACAAGGCCGGCATGTATAACGGCAAGGGTGAAATTGTCATACCGGCGGAATATGATGATTTAACCAATGCAAGAAACGGATTGGTGAAAGCCCTGAAAGGTGCCAGAAAAAAATATCCGGATGAAAACAATCACTCCGGCTGTAAGCACTTTTTCTGGGTGGAAGGAAAGGAGTCTCTTATTGACACCAATAATCGAATACTTATTGATGACTTTAAACACAACTCAACCCTCGACTTTTACTCACTGAAAATCCTTGAAGAGCCTTCCCTGGATCCAAACCGGCAAACCTTCCCTGGCGTCGATGGCAGATATTACTCGTTTATTGACTATAGAAAGGAATTTCAGGCATGGCTTGATTCAGCCATGCTCGATTCCCCTTCCAAAGAAAAACTGATAGAGAGTTCGTACAGGCACATTTATATCTGGAAAGAGCCGGACGGCTGGACATCTGAGCCAGGGAATGGAATTATCGACAGAAATTATGAGCTCATCAGCAGCAGATTGGCTGAACTCAGAAAGGAAAAGGCAGATAATTTTATTTCAATAGAAGGCCTTAACCCATTTATTTATGAGGCAGCTGAGTTTGAATCTTACTTTAACAATTGCGGGGAACCACAGGAGTGGAAATACCCTGTCATGAGCGTCACTCTTAATCATAAAACTGAAAGTGGTTTTAATCAGGATGTTTTTGAATTTCTGCGAACTGATCATGGGTACAAATTGATAAGCATTACAATAAAAAACGGAAACCTGCAGTAACCGCAGGATATCTTTTATTGAAGGAGGCACATCATGAGCGACTTGAAGCAGCGTATTTTTGAAGCAGCAAAGGATTTCCAGCTCATCAATTTCGCATCGATTACCGAAGACGGAAAGCCCTGGGTCCGTTACGTTGTCGGAAAGGCCGACAATCAGCTTGTGTTCAGGTTCTGTACCTTCATTGGTTCCCGGAAGGTCGGGCAGATCAGGAAAAACCCGAATGTTCATATATCCCTCGGCGCGAAAGATCTGGAGACGGCTAACCATTGGCTGCAGGTCGAGGGACGTGCCGAAGTGACGACTGACAAGGCTGAGAGAGATTCTTTCTGGTTTGACCAGCTAAAGAATTACTATTCCGGACCGGACGACCCGAACTATTGCATTATCATTGTCAGGCCCTCGCGCATTGAATTCGGGACCATGGGCAGCATGACACCTGAAGTCTGGCAGGCTGCAGGTTCTTAGATGAAACTGCGGGGGCAGCTGGGGGAATAGACTAATGGGGTCATGCCTGTCCTTTCTGCATATTTATTCCTAAAGAGATAACAGTTGTAATACATTCATGAATTATATCTTCAAGTGTAGTTTGGTTTTCAAGTGGTGTTTTTTTCATGTTCATCATTTTCTGGATATTCTGCAGAAACACCATTTCGCGGTCTGTTAGAGTAACAGTTACTTGCATAGTATCTCCTTATTATTTATTAAATTTTAAATACCCCATAGTCTTTGCCGTGGGGTTTCTCCTATACCCCACTTTGAGAAAGGGGGGCGAGGGGGGATTTTTGAAATAATTAAGTTCCGCTAAAGATACCCCGCTGTCTCTGCAGCGGGGAGTCTTCATTTGTCTATCATATTATCTATTGTATTGTCTATTGTCAAAGAATATAGTTCTTTCGTAAAAAAGCTGAAAGAGTCATAAGGCTTAATGGATTCCCGCCAAAGGCCTGCGGGAATGATAACATAAGAATATACAAACTATTATGAAACCCTTAATAAGTATTGTTGAAGGCGGGTCTGCAGCTTTTACAAAGAAAAACCCGGGATGAACAATATGGGAAATGTATTTCCTGAAATTCATTTGGGTTTTTATTTCTGCTTGTGTTTTTTTTCTTTTATGTGGGACTATAAACGATGCTTGCGATTTCGCTTCAGTCAGGCAGCAACGGCAACTGTATTTATGTTGAGGCAAATGGAGTGAAGCTGCTCTTTGACGCCGGTATTTGCGGCGTCAGGGCTGAACAGAGGCTCAGTGCCTTTGGCCGTGAAATCCGCAGCGTTGATGCCTTGATAATCTCACATGATCATGCCGATCATATCAGTTATGCAGGCGTATATCAGAGGAAATACGGACTTCCTATCTATATCACACCGAAGACCTTTCAGAAAGCCGAAAAAGAGAACAGGCTTGGCAAGCTGAATAATGTTAATTACTTTCTGGCTGGAGAACAGCTTCAGTTTGAGAACGTGATTGTTCAGACAATGCCTACTCCGCACGACGCAGTAGATGGTGCAGCGTTTGTCATCTCTTCCGGAGGGAAAAAACTGGGGATACTGACAGACCTCGGGCATGTCTTTAATGAGCTGGTACGCGCGGTTGCTTCTCTTGAGGCGGTTTTTATCGAGAGCAATTATGATCCGGAAATGCTTGCGGAAAGCCCCTATCCAGAGTTTCTTAAAAGGCGTATCAGGGGTCCTCAGGGGCATCTCTCCAACAGAGAAGCCGCTGAACTTCTTCAGTCCGGCAGCAATCTTAAATGGGCATGCCTATCGCATATTTCAGAAATGAATAACAGTCACCGGCTGGCATTAAAGACTCATCATGAGATTTTGGGACAAGGAATTGCTTTTTATACCGCCAGTCGTGAAATGCCGACTGGAATGCTTTCGGTTTAAGAGGTTTATGGAGACACTTGCAGAAAGCTGAGTTTTCATAGAGTCTGAAATTTTCAATTTAATATGAAACCCTACGATGTAATAATAGTCGGCTCCGGCCCTGCGGGCATCTTTTCAGCACTGGAACTCTTAAAGCAGAAGGAAGACGCAAGGATTCTTATCGTCGAAAAAGGCAGGGATATAGACAAAAGGATATGTCCCATGAAGAGCAGGAACATCTCCTGTGTTGCCTGTCCTGAATGCGGGCTTCTCAGCGGATGGGGAGGCGCGGGGGCTTACAGCGACGGAAAATTGAGCCTTTCTCCGGAAATCGGCGGTACGTTGTCTTCATATACCGGGATGGATGCCCTCAAATCATTAATAACCTATGTCGATCAGTTATATATCAGCTACGGCGCGCCGGAAGAAGTTTACGGAGTCAACGAAGCAGAGATAAAACTGCTTGCAAAGACAGCATCCGATAATGACCTCCTGCTTATTCCCTCGAAAATAAGACATATTGGAACCGACCGCTGCATGACGGTGCTGAAGAACATCAAGGACTCGCTTGACGGAAGGGTTGAGATTATGTTCAACGCTGAAGTCGAGAAGGTCTTAACATGGAGGCGTAAGGTTTCCGGCATACGCCTCAGGAACGGCAATAAACTCTATTCTGATTTTGTAATCTTCGCCCCGGGACGCGAGGGATCAAGATGGCTTGAAAAAGAGTCAAAACGATTGCATCTCACCCTTTTGAAAAATCCGGTTGACATAGGGGTAAGGGTAGAGGTAGCAGCTGAGGTGTTTGAGCCGATCACGAAGACAACCTATGAGCCAAAACTCATTTTCCGTTCGAAAAAATTTAACGACAAAGTAAGGACGTTCTGCGTGAATCCCTACGGAGAGGTTGTAAAGGAATATCTGAAAGGCATCTGGACTGTGAACGGCCACAGTTATTCTGTCAGCAGGACTGCCAATACCAATTTCGCGCTGCTGGTGAGCACTTTCTTTACGGAACCCTTTGATGAACCTATCCTGTATGGAAGTTATATCGCGGGGCTTGCAAACCTGCTTGGCAAAGGAGTGATTGTCCAGCGCCTCGGCGATCTCCACATGGGAAGAAGATCAACCCATGAAAGAATAGCCATGGGCGCCGTGAGACCGACTCTCAGGGATGCAACACCGGGGGATTTGAGTTTTATTCTGCCCTATCGCTATCTCTCAGACATACTTGAAATGATCGGAGCCCTGGACAAGGTAGCTCCGGGTATTGATTCTGAGCATACCCTGCTGTACGGTGCCGAGGTGAAGTTTTATTCGATGCTGCCGAAACTCACTGAATCCCTTGAGACTGAAATAGAAAACCTATATGCGGCAGGCGATGGTGCCGGCGTAAGCAGGGGACTCATACAGGCGTCTGTCTCAGGAGTTATAGCTGCGAGAGATATAGCAGTAAAGCTCTGAAAATATGCTGAATGAATGTGACTGGTCAATGTTGAGCGATGCTTTCCAGTGATTGAAATCGACGGCAGTTATGGAGAGGGTGGAGGACAGATAGTCAGGACAGCGCTTGGTCTTTCATGCCTGTTCAGAAAACCCTTCAGGATTTACAATATCAGGAAAGGCCGAAAAAAACCCGGCCTTATGCCGCAGCACCTGACCTGTGTCAATGCTGCCAGGCTCATTTCAGAGGCCGTGGTGGAAGGAGACAGGTACGGAGCCACGGAATTTAGCTTTCTCCCCGGCAAGACGAGAGGAGGCAAATACTTATTTGATATAGGAACGGCAGGCTCGACTTCCCTCGTCCTGCAGACCGTCATTCCCGCTCTGCTGTTCACTGGCAGGAAGTCTTCAGTGACAATAATCGGAGGGACCCACGTGAATTTCAGTCCGCCGTTCCATTTTCTTTCCGGCGTCTTTGTCCAGTTCCTTGAGCGCCTTGGTGTCAGAGTGCTTCTCTCCATGGAGACCTGCGGGTTTTATCCGAAAGGAGGGGGCAGAATAAAGGCGGATATTTTTCCGGCAGACAGTATCAGCTTTCTTGATCTTATGGAAAGAGGAGAAGTCATCATCATAACCGGTTGTTCAGCAGTGGGGGGCCTGCCAATGTCCATTGCAGACAGGCAGCAAAGTGCAGCTCTCACGCGTATTTCTGCATCCGCAGGTGAGTTAGCGAATAAGACTGTCATTGATACCCTCAGCGTTTCAAGCCGCGGTCAGGGCACTTTTGTATATCTTGAATGCAGGTCCCGCTCCCTTGCCGGTTTTTCCGCGCTCGGCGCACCCGGCAAAAGGGCGGAGGAGGTGGGAGATGAAGCTGCGTGCGGGTTCATTAATTATTACCGATCCGGCGCAGCCCTTGACAGGCATCTTGCAGACCAAATAGTGTTATATCTGGCATTGTCCGGTCGTGAATCGGTATTTACGACAGAAGCGGTTACTTCGCACCTTTTGACAAATCTCCAGGTCATTGGCCTTTTTCATGATTACAGGTATTACGTCGATGGCCGGGTTGGGGAAAAAGGAACTGTTAGAATTGTCCCTCAATGAGACACTTGAAGAACTGCGGACTTCCGGCAGGTTATCTGCCCGAGCTGGACGGATTGAAAAGGTGACAGATTAATCTTCGGGTTATGTTCTCTATCAGGCCCGGCTGATTGTATGACAGCGTTCTCAAATTCATTTGTTTTTGAAAGAGGGACGGTCGATGAAAGAACAAGATGATTCAGAAAATTCAGAGGCTGTTGAACTGCCGATCGAGGGCATACTCGACCTTCATGCATTTCATCCCCGGGAGGTAAAAGACCTCCTGCCAGAGTATCTTATGGCATGCAGGGAAAAAGGAATCCTTGAGGTCCGCATAATACACGGGAAGGGGACCGGTATGCTAAGGGAGACCGTGCATGCTCTGCTGAAGCGAATGCCTGATGTCGTTTCCTTCAGACTTGCAGGACAGGATGCCGGCAGTTGGGGCTCAACAGTTGCCTGTCTGAGGCCAATGGACTTTGCGCACCATGGAAGAGAATAGGAATTAACACGAATGCTTGCCGATAATCCGGCTCAAAAGTATTTTTAGGCACATCAAATGCCGCAGCGCTTCCCGGGGTTATATCCCGGGTTTTACACGCCTTACCTTTGACCCCTGCAGCTTATTGATAATCAGCCAATTATCTCAAAAGAGCGTTGGCCACATACAGGACACTTCCATTCATCCGGAAGCGATTCAAACGGTGTTCCTTCATTTGCTTCTTTATAAAGCCATTTGCACATGGCACATCTCCATATTACCCCGTCCTTCTTATCCCCGGAGCTTTCAAGTATCTCCCAACCCTTCTCCTGCAATTCATGAACAGAGGGAGGGAGGTACCCTGAATGTATCACCTTGTCTTCTGCATCTTCAACACTAACGGAAAGGGTGATATTGTCTTTTTTTGCTTTATAGCTCCAATGGAAGTTTTTTTTGGTTTCCGGAGATGTTGTCTTTGCCTTGAACTCGATGGAGTTCTCATCTGTATGCTTGACTTTTGACCATGAATAGCAGCACTTAATAACCGACGTACAGCCGCACTTGCCATTCTTTAATTCAAACCCGTCAACACTGTATCCACCAGGTATCTTTTTAATTTCAATCATGCTCTCCTCTTTTTCATTGGAGCTGTGGCATCTGTTTTCCAGTTTGCGTCACAGCTCATTTTTAAATCAGCGGGCTTAAGTGTCTCCGTATCCTGCCAATAATTATGTTAATAAAGATATCTCCGAAAATGTTTTGCTCCGGCTTGTTCGCTGCGGGATAGCCGGGCTTTACTGTATGCCTATTTTGACACATCGCTCAACGGGATGCCAAGTGCATCTGCCATCCCTTTACCGTAAGGGATCGGCCTTAAGGCAGTTGCCGATGTAGCGAATCTGAATTCCCCTTGGGGTTCCTTTTTGAAAAGCCTTGATTGATTGCCGTGGCGCAAATATGGAACAGGGGTTTGAAGTAATAACTTTTTGAATATAATATATATGCGTATGATTATGAAAACTAAAAAGGTTTATTAACTTGTTGTAAACAAAGGAGGACCATCATGAAGAAGAAAGACCTCATAGCGCTGTTAAACAGGGACCTGGCAGAAGAACATGCCGCGATTATCCGGTATCTGGTTCATGGGTGGCTGGAGGGTGAAGATACCCCGATTGGAGCGAGTCTCCTGTCAAGATCAAGAGAGGAAATGTGGCATATGCACTGGCTGGGAATGTCCATCGGGAAGTTGGGCGGTGAGCCGAATTTTAAACCTGCTCCCTATCCCTATGACCCTACAAACAGATCAACAATTTTCAGCTCATATATAAAATATGAGGAAAGACTCATACCTCATTACAACAGTGAAGCCGAACAGGTTGACGACCCGCACATTAAAAGAGTTTTACGAAGAGAGGCATGGGAGTCTGCGGTGCACGCAAGGAAATTTCAGAAAATTCTGGATAAACTGAAACCGGAACAGGCTAAAAGTATTCCGGGCGGCGGGAATGAACTGCCGGAGAGCTTATTGAATACTCTGCAAAAAGAACTCACAGGAAAGTATAACGAGATGCTGCAGCATATAAGATCTGCCTGGGTATTTCAGAAAAACGCGCTTGTTTCGTGGCAGATTATGGATCAGTCCATGGAAAAGATGAAACAAATAGCCCATTTTGCTGAAGATATTGCTGAAAATGGAATACATCCGCAATTCAAGCCGGGAAAGCTTGATATCAGCACATCCATAGGCAAGGCATTGCAAAGAGCTTTTGAGGATGTCAGGAAGTCTCACAAGAGACATCTTAAATTGAGTAAAGATGCTGAGCTGCAGAAACATAAGGGTATGGTAATAAACCTTGATCTTACGATTCAGCAGGAAGAGTTTCAGGCTGAAGAACTGCAGGAGATGTACAAAAGCAGATAGCCGGAGTAAGCACGCACGGAGAGAATTCTGCCTGCATCTGGAATAAACATCCTGGACCGTCTGTTTGAGAAGCGATTACTCCTGCTTATTCAGAGCGCTCAATGCGGATTTCCGACGCACCTTTAACGCGCTTTAAAACAGAGGCATTTCCAAGTATCCTGCCTACCAGATTCACTGCGCTTGCTGGTACCGGATCGATTCCATTGCTCATGGGCGTTGGGCCGAAGAAGATGGCGAGGGCTTTGCCCGGAGGCCAGAAGCCGATATCTCCGGCTTTAACAGAAGTTGTGGCTGTGTCATCTGAAGGCAGATTGACCGGAATTTCGAAATAAAACTCATCACCCCATTCATCGAATTCTGTAATAATGGGCAGTGTCTCTGCAATAGCCTTTGCACAGGGGCTGTCGAAGAGTTCAGCATCAAGAGTGATTTGATTAATCGTGATCTTAATCTTCATCGGCATAATTTCCTGATAATGTTACTCCTTGCCCAAGTTAACGACTATCGAATGAAGTGCCAGATTATAGCAGAAAAGAAGGTAAGTTATCGAGGGATGGCGGCTTGCTTCAACATGCAAGTCTGGAGGAACGGCTGCTATACGCGGAAATAGGTTTAAGGCCCTCATAAATTTATAGACTCATTAAAGTTTTCAAAAAAACAGCCGAATATATAGTTAAATTTAATAGCTATCATAATAAATGTAAATTTAGACTTAAAATTACGATTTTGTGTAAATAGAATTTGTAATAAAAACGGTACGGAGAAAGGAGATAAAAAAATGTTCAAAGACATAACAATTAAAATGCGATTGGGTTCAGGTTTTGGTTTTGTTATAGTTATGGTTCTGATTATCTCTATGGCTTCTGTTTTAGGCATAAGATCAATGGAAATCAAAAGCAGTGAAATAATGAATGACAGGTGGCCCAAAACCGTTTTGACAAATGATATTATCGGCAATGTCAACATAATCGCAAGGGCATTGCGTAATACCCTATTGGTAACAGATAAGGCGGAGGTACAAAAAGAGATTGGCAGGATACATGAGTCGAACAGAGTTATTGACGAAAAAATGGGAATACTTGACAAGACTGTGATAAGTGAAAAAGGCAGGGATATCCTGAAATCATTAAAAGACTCAAAAGCCGCTTATATGGCAGAGCAGCAAGCTGTCCTGAAAATGATTGAGGGAGGGAAAAGGAACGAAGCAGTACAGGCACTCATCAAAAGAGTCCGCGCATCTCAGACTGCTTACTTTGCATCTCTGAATGAGCTTATTAAATATCAGGGGTCATTAATGGAGCAGTCATTTACCAGTGCAAAAAATAACAGTCATCTCGTAATCTCAATTGTCCTTGGGTTCTCGGCTTTTGCTATTATTGCTTCAGTAGTTTTTTCAATCTGGATAATTCGTGGTATAACAAAACCGTTGAACAAAGCGGTTTTGATCACCAATATGGTTGCTGACGGCAACTTGACGGTTGATCATGATATTGACAGCACAAATGAGATAGGACAGCTTTTGACGTCATTGAAGAATATGGTAGACAAAATTAAAAAGCTGATAAGTGATGTGAAAACAATGTCGGATAGCGTTGCGTCTGCAAGCTATCAGCTTTCAGCCAGCTCCGAGCAGATGTCGAAGGGCGTTACCGAACAGGCAGGGAGGTCTTCACAGATTGCAACGGCATCTACCGAGATGTCTCAGACCATTATTGATGTGGCAAAGAACTCTTCAAATATTGCCGCCTCTTCGGATGAAACAGTCAGGACAGCAGATGAAGGCAAAAACATCGTAAAAAAGTCGGTTGAGGAAGTAAACGCGATAGCAGATACAGTCAGAAAGTCGGCAGAACTCATGAAGTCACTTGGCGAACGGTCGAAGCAAGTAGGCGAAATTGTAAACGTTATAAAAGATATTGCAGACCAGACGAACCTGCTTGCACTTAACGCAGCCATAGAAGCGGCACGCGCAGGTGAGCAGGGGAGGGGATTTGCGGTTGTCGCTGATGAAGTCAGGAAACTTGCAGAGAGGACTGCCAACTCAACAGATGAGATAGGCGTAATGATAGGTGGTATTCAGACAGAGATGTCCAGGGCAGTCGCGTCTATGGAAGAAGGAACCAAAAGAGTCGGAGTAGGCGTGGATTTCTCGAACCAGGCGGGTAATGCCCTGAATAAGATTGTGGGAAGTATTACAAACCTTCAGTCCATGGTACAGCAGATAGCTTCTGCCACGGAACAGATGTCGACAACATCCGAACAGATAAGCGGAGATATCGAAGCAATAGCAAATGTTTCGAAAGAGACTTCGATAAGTTCTGGACAGGTTGCCGAGGCATCTTCTTACCTTGCAAGGCATGCAGCTAATTTACAGAGCGCTATCAGTGTTTTTAAAGTATAATTCCATGATTTGTGGACATGGAGCATAATCTGACATTCAGCTTGTCAGTTATGCTCCATCAGTAATTTATTGCTGCAGCTTCTTTCTTTGAGTATCCTTATATTTATCAAGATAGTGCTTTAGTCTCTGACAAAACAAGGTTTCCGGAGCCAATCAGAAGAGCAGACCATATTTCGAAAGAGTTGATCAGGAATCTGATGGTACAATAATAATATGAATATACCTGTAAGGACTTTGGGCAAAACCAGTGCCAGGGTTACTGTCCTTGGCCTGGGCGGTGAAGGGATACTGAGAACATTCGGTCATGAACTGGAAGCCCATGAATTGATCAACAGGGCAATAGACCTTGGGGTCAATTACTTTGAGTCTGCCCGTGCATATTCCGGCAGCGAGTCATATTACGGCAAAGCGCTGAAAGAAAGACGAAAAGATATATTTCTCACAAGCAAATCTCATGCAAGGGACAAAAAGGGTGCTTTTCTTCACCTCAGCGAAACACTTCGGAACATGCGTACAGACTATCTTGATTTATGGCAGGTACATGACGTAAGGGAAGAATCCGAGATCAAAGAAATATTCGGCCCCGGCGGAGCTGTTGAGGCATTTGCGGAAGCAAAAGAAAAAGGTCTTGTGCGCTATCTTGGTGTGACCGGGCACCACGATCCCGGCATATTGGTGAAATGCATCGAAATGTTCGACTTTGATACAGTGCTTATGCCGGTCAATCCGGCGGAGCCATTCCATAATAGTTTCCCTGAAAAGGTAATCCCGGCAGCGCAGAGGAAAAATATGGGTGTTGTGGGGATGAAGGTCTATTTCAGGGGATACGTATCAAAAATACCATGGTATGAGACAATGGAGCCATTTCTTCATTTTGCACTTTCTTACCCCATTACGACAGCAGTCATAGGATGTGACAGCGTTGAGCAGCTTGAGGAAAATGTGACATTCGCTGCGCGTTTCAAACCAGTACCGGGAGAGCGGATAGAGATGCTTAAACAAAAACTGAAGCCGTTTGCCCGTGAACTAATGTATTACAAACCATAATAATCACTGTCCCTGCCTTATCCCCAGTCCCAAAAGCCCTGCCATGCAGACTTGTCAATAAGCGCAAGTTTTGTGTTTAACAAATAATTCTATAATAAAAAGCATGACAGGGTTTATTTATAAGGACAGAAAATTCAAATGACAGGGCAAAGAAAAGACAGGAGGCTCAGGAAGATTTTCCGGATATCCGTGATATCAGGAATTTTCGGTCAGATATTCAGTACACTTGCCGGATCAGGATCGGCATTTCTGACAAAGTTCGCAATTATGCTGAATGCCACGCCTCTTCACTTTGCCATCCTATCGGCAATAGGGCAGGTTTCCCAGATTTTTCAGCCCCTCGGTACGTTTGTGACAAAGAGGCGCACAAAACGAAAGGGTGTTGTGCTTGCCCTCCAGTTCATGGGCTGTGGTATAGCGCTGTGCTTTGGAATACTTCCATTTGTTTTTGCCTCAGGGAACGCAATTTATATGCTGCTCTTTCTTGCTTTTCTCAGCGTTTCACTGCTGTCGATCGCAAGTAATGCATGGATCGGATGGATAAATGATGTTGTTCCGCAAAAAGTCAGGGGACGTTTTTTCTCTACACTTTCGCGGTATCTGATGTTCACAGCTGTCGCGGTAGGATTTGGATTCAGCTTTTTTATTGACCGCTTCAATTCAGCAGGCTGGCAGGATATCAATGTGAAGGCACATGACTTTTTCAAAGCAGAGAATTTGCCTCTCGGATTCGCGGTTATTTTTTTTGCAGCTTTTGTCGCTGCTGTCTCCGGCCTGGTTGTCCTTTCACGACTGCCCGAGAAGGAAAAGAAGATCGAGGAAGAAGGCACCGCGGGTATGTTTTTGCTTCCGATGAGAGACGGCAACTTCAGAAAATTTCTGTTTTACAGCTGCTGGTGGATGCTTGCGGTTGGCATAGGCGCACCTTTCTGGCAACCCTTTATGCTGCAGAAACTGCGCATGTCGCTTTTTGAGGTCCAGATTTACAGCAGCATAAATATTGCGGCAGCCATACTGGTATTGCGTCTGTGGGGAAGACTTATAGATGCCTATGGAAACAGGACTGCCATGCGTCTTATCATCATGCTCGGAGGATTCAATCCCATGGTGTGGCTTTTTGTAACTCCTCACAACTATCCTGTTTTGTACCTGGAGGCGGTTACATCAGGAATTATGTGGGCTGGCGCCGGGTTGGTCGCGACGAACTTTGTTCTTTCCATAGCTCCAAATGATAAAGGGCAGCTTTATTCAGGGGTATCAGGCGCATTTTCAGGACTTGCGATGATGTTAACCATGCTTGTTTCCGGTTTTTTCCTTCCGCAGCATCTTGAAATCGGAAGCATTCATTTGGAACCTGAACAGGTGCTTTTTGGTTTAACAGGGATAGCACGCTGGAGTGCTCAAATCCCTCTTTCCATGATACATGAGCCGAAAGCAAGGCCTGTCACAGAGGCAATCGCTTTTTTCATCCGGGAAATCAAGCCGAGAATCATGAAATAAGGATTATGGCTGGAGCGGCCGCAGGACACCAGTATTCTGCCGGATGTTGGTATTCTGTTGTGCTTCTGTACGGCATTGCGTATTATATCTGCAATTTATCGCAGGAACAGAGAGGGGACAGTTTGTATCTTACATCGTTCATACACCGCAACAGGCTGTTCAATATTGCAGAACGCTGGTTCATCGGCCGGCCGGAACCGGGAGATGTCCGCGCGCTTACGGAAATCCTTATCTGTGATGTTTTTATTGTCAGGGATACCCTTGAAACGCTGAGTTCGCGACTGATGGAAATGCTGTCTGACGGGACGTTGCACCAGGAGAATATCCGTTTCAAGGGTGAGTTGCGGGATATCCTTTGCCGCGACAACCGGGACGCAACCCCGCGGGTTAGGGAACTGTTCAGCAGATACATGGAAAAGCCTGCATACTATTACCGCGAGACCCCCATAAACGCTTCGGTTTTCCTTGATGGACAGGGGCATCTGCTTGGTTCATACCGGATAAAGCGTCCGAAGAGGATCGCAGAAAAGGCAAACCGCCGAATTGCCGACTGGATATTCGGCAATGTGCTTGATAGAGCCCATGAGATGGCCAGAGAACGCGCGCAGCTTTCAGGTATCCCGCTTGAGCAGTTTGTTACCCCTCAGGAGGAAATGGAGAAGGAATTCGTACGTGCGGAAGAATTCATCGCCGGGAGTTTCCGGGATGGCAGCATACGGTTCGACCGGAACGCGATGATGATCCAGGATGTAGGGGCTGTCAAGATAGTTGCAGATGATGAGACCCTTCAGCGGATTGAAAAGAATCTGCGTGAGGCAGGCGATATTTCAGTACTGGAGCAGGAGCAGTTCAGCGGCAACTTCCGGGCGACAAACATGATACTGGAGATCCCATGGGACCCAGAACATGTCTGCCAGCGTTACCGGGAGAGCCGTGCATGGGAAAGGTATGCAAACAGGGGGATACCCCAGGAAGAACTGCAGCATGGACTTGAACCTTTTCTGGAAGGTGCTGAACAGCGAATCAGCATCGAGGTAATCCTTACAACATTTCCTGACCTTGTTGAATCAGAACTGGGCAGCAGCATTCACGAGGAGAGGATTATGACCCAGCGAGACAACAGGAACTACAAGGGATATATCCCAATGAACGTTGAGTTCCTGGTAGAGTTTCTGTTCGCTGTTGGATTCAGCCCCCGTAATACCATTGAAGATGTGCCAATCAAGATCTGGGGGAGATATCTGCCTGAGACTCTTGGTTCATATATCCGCCAGTTATACAGCCTGCCGAACCACGATTTCTTCGGTTGATAGATAACACATTTTATTTGCGGATACGGATATGGTATAACGTGAATATATATGGATCAGGACAAGCAAAGTAAAAGAGCTCCGTGTCTAAAACCTTCTTCGGCGCCTCTCTCGGATAAGGAGAAAGCGAAGATCATGGAAATTGCCCTTGAGAGGATGGTAATGATCGAAGGAAAGGTGTATGGTCTTGAGGACGATATAGAACCGGAGATGTCTGTTGATTGCCTTTCAATGGTTGCCTCATGCCGGGCTGTATGCTGCACGTATGTTTTCGCGCTTACACAGGATGAAGTAAAAAAAGGCGTTATCAAACATAACCCGGAGAACCCTTATTATATGGCGCGGGATGAGGATGGTTACTGCCCCTATCTTAACCGGGAGACCTTTCTGTGCAGCATCCACGATAAACGTCCCCTGCGATGCAGGAAATACGCTTGCCCTGACACAGCTGCCTGATAACCCCCATAATGACTGATAGAAGAACTAAACCTGTCTATTCATGAAAACATTATAAAATCAACCTGGTACAAAGTTTCTGGGATCATTCTCGGTCGTTCCTCCCTGCGAGGCATTTGCCTTTTTGTCATTACATATTTTATTTGACTATCGGCAAATGAATCCGCCCGGATACTTTGACCCCGGCTAATTCATGAATAATATTGGCTTAATGACTGACAGGGTATTATCACAACCAAGGGGCACTGGTGTATAAAACTTTGCATCGCTCTTGACTGGTATTGATAATAAGCGGTTTTTTATGATATTCTTGCCTATCTTATAACGGCTTTGCGGCCAAAACGAAAGTGTGGAGTCTATGGCATATAAGGCGTGGTTTCAATGCATTAACCCTCAATGTAAGACGACGTATCCCCTTAACTCGATCATCTATCGCTGCAAGACTTGCAGCTCGCTGCTGGAAGTAAAGCACGACCTTGCAGCCCTCGCGGACCGTGACGCAGGGACATGGAAGAAATTGTTCGAGGACCGTTACAAGTGCAATGAGTGGCCATTTGGCTCCGGCGTGTGGGGGAAAAAAGAATGGATACTGCCGCAGATAGACGATAGTAATATTGTTTCCCTTTACGAGGGAAGCTCCAACCTGTTCTGGGCGGAACGGTTCGGGAAGATGCTTGGCGTTGAAGACCTCTGGATCAAGCTTTGCGGAAACTCTCACAGCGGTTCTTTCAAGGACCTCGGCATGACAGTGCTTGTGTCCCAGGTCAAGCAGATGATAAGCGAGGGCGCTCCGATCAAAGCAGTCGCCTGCGCATCTACCGGCGATACCTCTGCGGCTCTTGCAGTATACTGTGCTGCTGCAGGTATCCCTTCCATTGTTTTACTGCCCAAGGGTAAAATCTCCATTGCCCAACTCATACAGCCGATTGCCAACAATGCACTGGTTTTATCATTGGACACTGATTTTGACGGCTGTATGCGGGTAGTTCAGGAAATCACCAAAGACGAAACGTTATATCTGGCCAATTCCATGAATTCCCTGAGAATTGAAGGCCAGAAAACCGTTGGCATTGAGATTGTCCAGCAATTTGATTGGAAAATACCTGACGTAATCATTATCCCCGGAGGCAATCTCGGGAATGTTTCCGCGTTGGGAAGCGGACTGCTCATGATGCACGATCTTGGACTAATTGAAAAACTGCCACGTATCGTCGTTGCACAGGCTGAACGTGCCAACCCTCTTTACCGTTCATATCTCAAGGACTTCGCATCATATGAACCAATCCAGGCGCAAAAGACGTTAGCCAGTGCTATACAGATAGGAAACCCGGTCAGCATTGAAAAGGCCATAAGAACACTGAAACAGTTTAACGGCATTGTAGTGGAAGCCACTGAACAGGAACTTGCGGATGCTGCCGCACTTGGCGACACCTCCGGCATGTTCAACTGCCCGCATACTGGAGTTGCGCTGGCCGGCCTGATAAAGCTCCTGAGTGACGGCAGGATTGACAAATCCGAGCGGGTTGTTGTTATCTCAACTGCGCACGGCCTGAAGTTCACAGACTTCAAGGTGCGCTATCATGAAGAGACGCTCGACTTTCCCTCCCGCTATGCCAATAAACCGATTGAAGTCTTGCCACGGGTGGACGCGGTCAAGGAAGCTCTTACAAGAGCACTGAGCAGAAAAGAATAAGGAGAACTGAATGTCCAAGAAGAATTCGAATGCAAAGAACTGGAAACCCTCTACACTCGCGATCCACGGGATGGGCCGTCTTCCAAAGGCTCACCATGCAGTTTCTACGCCGATTATTCATACTTCAAATTATTACTTCGACACCGCTGATGAGGTCGAGGAGTTCATGCGTTCCAAAGGCCAGGGCATGGTGACACGGGAACATGAGTACGCCCGGTATGGCAACCCCACCCAGCAGGAGACAGAACGCAAGCTTGCGGCCATTGAAGGGGCTGAACGTGCGGTGCTCTATTCTTCCGGCATGGCAGCGGTCATTCTAACAATTATGACCTTTATGAAGCCCGACGGCCACATCATTTTTACCGGTGACTGTTACCGCCAGACGCGAGACTTTGCCATAAACTTCCTAGGCAAGTTCGGCATTGATTACTCAATTGTGGATCCTGCGGCTGATGCCATCAAACAGGCCATAAAGCCGAACACGAACATGATTTTTACTGAATCTCCGACCAATCCATATTTATGCATACTGGATATACCGGCCATTGTCAAACTTGGCAAAGAACGTAATATCCTGACCATTATAGATGCTACACTTGCTACGCCTTATAACATCAAGCCCATCGAGCTTGGCGTGGACGTGGTTATCCACTCAGCCACCAAGTACCTGGGCGGCCACAATGACCTCATAGCGGGCGTGGCCCTTGGTTCATCCGTCCTGATGAACGATCTTTACAAGATGCAGCGAATGATGGGAGCAACACCCGGGCCGCTTACCTGCTTCCTCCTCGAACGTGGGCTCAAGACCTTCGGCATGCGAATGGAGCACCACAATAAGGCCGGTTTGGCTGTTGCCAAAATGCTGGAGGCGCATCCCAAAATCGAAAAGGTCTGGTATCCGGGTCTGCCGTCACACCCTGACTACAGGATTGGCATGGAACAGATGAAGGGCTTTGGCAGTGTTATCAGCTTTATTGTGAAGGGAGGCAACACGGAAACGAGGAAGTTTATCGACTCCCTCGAGCTTTTTCTGATTACCCCCAGCCTTGGAGGAAGTGAAAGCCTTGTGACTCAGATGTGGGCGATGTCGTTCTTCGATTACCCCGAGGAGTATCGTCTTTCACTCGGAATGGTTGATAACCTGGTACGTATCGCGCTGGGCCTTGAGGATATAGACGACCTTATTGCCGACCTGGAGCAGGCACTGAACAGTATCTGATCCCCGGATATATATTGACCAAGTATAGCACTGGCTTCCTGGCCTTCCGGATTGCGAAGGCCGGGAGGCCTTTATTTATTCTGCAACACGTTTCCCCTGATACCAAATTGCGTTTTATGTACGGGGATCTTTTTCCCGCTCAGCCGTACCGCCTCTTCAACCAGTCTGACAAGACCGGTGCAGCACGGCACTTCCATATAAGCTATCGCGACTGATGTGATGGTGTTCCCGCGGATTATAGCAGCAAGCTTTTCCGTGTATGCAGCTGCGTTATCAAGTTTTGGACACCCGACGGCAAGGGTATGTCCCTTGATGAAGTTACCATGAAAGCCTGCATGGGCATAAGCGCAGCAATCAGCAGCAACCAAAAGGTCTGCATTCTCATAATATGGCGCTTTCAACGGCAGAAGGGTTATCTGGACCGGCCAGTTTCTGAGCTGTGGTTCCGTTTGCTCTCCGGGAATGTCAAGAGATTTCTCTCTGAGTTTGATGGTCTGGGAGAGGCTTCCCGGACATCCGCACGGTAAAGGCTTGGGTTGGTTTTTTTCATGCCCTTCGTGCTTTCTCTGCGCTTCTTCCATTTTTGTTACAGCTTCTTTTCCCCTGGTCCGAAGCAGATAGTCCTTTGTTGCTTGAATATCAAAAGGCCTTGATTCCTTTTCTTCAATTTTCAGCGCCCCGGTCGGGCATTCTCCCATGCAGTCGCCAAAACCGTCGCAGAAATCTTCTTTTACAAGCTTTGCCTTGCCGTCAATAATCTGAAGCGCTCCCTCGGAGCAGGCGCTGGCGCAATTCCCGCATCCGTCACAGAGATTCTCATCAATTGTGATTATTTTTCTTTTCATGAAACCCCTCTTTTTCTGAACTGTGTTTTCATTTTCGTCCTGTCTCCAGTTTACAGGAATAACAGGCAAGCAGTCATTGACGTAAGTCAAGAGGGTGTGGAGATATGTTTAAGAAAGGCACTTCTATGATGCAAGCAGCTTCAGTTTGTCCGGGTCGGTGATGATAATTAAATCATCTTTCTCAATGATCAGATTTTTCTGTTTCAGGAACGCGAGCGCGCGTGAAAGGGTCTCCGGTATCGTGCCGAGGAGGGATGCAAGCTCTTTTTTTGAACAGGTCAGATGAAAGACGGTCACTATGTTTTCGGGAGCGCTGTTTTCCAGCAGGTATCCGGCCAGACGGGATTTGATGTCCTTCAGGGCCAGTTCTTCGATCTTTGCGACAAACTGGCGAAGCCTTCGTGAATATCCGCTCATCATCTTCAGCGCCAGTTCCGGATGGCTTTTGATAAGGTGTAGAAGACCTTCGCGCGAAATGCGCACCAGTAAGGAATCTTCCAGCGCGGTGCAGGATGCAGGATATACCATGGAATCGAAAATGGCAGCTTCTGCGACAAGTTCTCCCGGCCCGTGTATATGCAGCGTATGCTCCTTGCCGTCGGAGGAGAGTTTATATATTTTTACAGTGCCTGAAACAACGGCAAAGAATGCGCCTGCTTCAATCCCTTCATGAAATACATGTTCACCTTTCCTTGCGAGGTTCTCTGAAGCAGAGGCAGCGAGGATGGCAATCTCTTTACCGGTAAAGGCCTTGAAAAGGAATAGTCCTGAAAGAAATCCCGCGATATCCATGATATTAATTGTAAACAATCATTAAGGCAAGTGTCCAAACATACTGTTCTCCTTTGTTTTTATTGATATTTTATTCCCAAAGTTTCAGAATATCCCATGGACTTTGATGAAATCATCGCGTTGAGAAAAGCCTTTGCCCTGGTGAAAGAGAGGCAGAAAAAGAACATGCCTCCGGATTTCAAAGAAAAAATCAAACGGTTGAAAGGTGTAAGGGAATTTTCTGTCGGGAACCGTACCCTGCTGGAAAAGTCTGTCAGTAAGATGAAGGCCAACGGCATAAGGGTTATTCCGACACAGGACAGAGATGAGGCACTGCGGATAATATCACGCGAACTGGGAAGTGAGCGCCTTGTCGTCAAATCAAAGTCAAACGTGACAAAAGAAATAGATCTTGCCGGCGCACTTGCATCAAAAGGGATAGAGGTTATAGAAACGGATATCGGCGACCGGATACTTCAGGTCCTGAAGTGCAAACCATCTCACCCGACAGGCCCGGTATCCCATCTTCCGGCAAGGAAGATAGCTGAGGGGCTTTCTGCATTCTACGGGACGGAAATCAAGGATGACCCTGAAGCAATCGTCAGGTTTGTCAGGAACGAGATACGCGGGTATATTGATCAGTCCCGTGTGGGAATAACCGGAGCGAATGCGATTACGGCAGAAGAAGGTTCGATCATGCTGGCGCATAATGAAGGCAATATTTACGGAGTAATGCGAAGGGAGAAGCTTATTGTTGTAACCGCGATTGACAAGGTGTATCCGTCTGTTGAGGATGCGCTTGCAATGCTCAAGGTAATCTGCTTTAATGCCACAGGGTCAATTATTCCGTCGTTTGTCGAAATAATCAGCGGAGTGAGCAAGACAGCCGATGTTGAAAAGAAGTTTTTCAGCGGAGTCCATTCCCCGGGAGAGATTGTTGTTGTCCTGCTGGATAACGGAAGGAATGAAGTCATTGAGAAGGGATTCAGGGAACTGCTATGCTGCATTGACTGCGGCAACTGTCTTCTGCATTGCCCCATGTATAATGCGGTCGGGAATGCGTTTGCTGAAGATAACTATCTCGGTGGGAAGGGTCTTGCCTATCAAAGCATAACAGGCGAGGAGGTGAACAGAAAGCTTGAATTTTGCCTGACTTGCGGCAGATGCAGGAAAAACTGCCCGCTTTCAATTGATGTCCCTTCAGTTGTCAGGGAGATCCGGAGTGATGGATTTGCAGAAGAAGCCGGACATTTTCTGAAATCCCATCTCTTCTGGCTTTATTCCTTTATACGGCTTAAACTGCGGTAACGTTTTTACTTTTCCGCTGAATCCCTTTACAATAGTTTATGGGCTTGTCGAAGTGCGGCAGGCTCTAACAGATTAATTATCGCTTCAGCGGGGAATTATGACCCTTTATAAAAAAACAGTCCTTATTATAAGTATCGTGATTGTAGCACTTATTCTGCTTTTCTATGGTTCCTCGCGTTATATGCTTCTCGGAGGGTTTCTCAGGCTTGAAGAAAAGATTACACGCCAGAATGTTGAACGGGCGCGGGATGCTCTCACAGCTGAAATTGCAGCCCTTAACAGCAAGACCGGCGACTGGGCGAGCTGGGATTATTCCTACGCGTTTATTGAGGACGCGAATCCGGAGTTTATCAGAAAGAATCTGACTGACAACGCATTCTCCGAACTTGGCATCAACATTATGGTTTTTGTTGACTCTTCCGGAAAGGTTGTATTCAGTAAAACTTTTCCCGCCAGGGGCCTGCGTGAAGAAAAGATGCCGACAGGGATGGGACAATACCTTGCAAAGGGAGGCCTGTTATTACAGCACCGTGGAGTGGAAAGCAGTGTAAAAGGAATACTTCTTCTTCCCGGCGGACCGGTTCTGGTTGCCTCACGGCCTATTTTAAACAGCATGGGCAAGGGCCCAATCTTGGGTTCCCTGATCTTTGGCAAATATCTTGATTCGGCATTAGTTGCGAGACTGTCAGGGGTAACTCATTTGCCGGTAACGCTGTATCGTGCGGATGATAAAGCGATGAGTCAGGATATGAGGGCAGTTTTCGCCTTGCTGTCAAAGGATAATGCTTTTTACGTAAGTCCTGTAGACGAACATACCATTATGGGATATGCCCTCCTGAATGACATTTATGGAAAAAAGGCAGGGCTTTTAAGGGTGGATATGTCAAGGGATATCTACCAGCAAAGCCAGAATAACTTCTACTATTTTATACTTTCATCACTGGTAATCGGTATTGTGCTGGGTACTATAACCCTGATATTTATGGAGAAGCTGGTATTGTCCAGGTTGACCCGACTGAGCCGTATTGTTGACAGGATCGGCACAAGCGGAGACCTGTCCCTGCGTGTTCCTGTAAAAGGCAGGGACGAAGTCTCTTTGCTTTCGGAGGAGTTCAATAAAATGCTGGTCGCGCTCGAGCAGTCAGCAAGGGATTTGCGCAAAAGTGAAGAAATGTTCCGGGCGATAAGCGTAACTGCAAACGACGCTATTGTCATGCTGGACCCGCAAGCCCGAATAGTGCTATGGAATGTAGCAGCCCAGAGAATATTTGGCTATTCTCCGGAAGAAGTTATGGGAAGGGACCTGTATGAATTCCTTATCCCTGCCCGTTTCAAGTGGGCGCACAGGGAAGGGTTAGGCAAGTTCAGGGAGACCGGGGAAGGACCGCTTATCGGCAAAACCATTGAGGTGTCCGCGCTCAGAAAAGACGGCATGGAATTCCCGATCGAGCTCTCCCTTTCCGCGTTGCATCTGGAGGGAAGCTGGAACTCGGTTGGTATTGTCAGGGACATAACAAGGAGAAAGAATGCGATTGATGCATTGACAAAGAGTGAGGAGAGATACCGCACCCTCGTGGAAAACATCAATATCGGGGTATACCGCAACACACCCGGTCCTCAGGGGCGGTTTATACATGCAAACAAAGCGATGGCGAAGATCTTCGGATATGATTCTTTCGAAGAATTCAGCGCGGTTCATGCGGAGGAGCTTTATCAGAATCCCGATGAAAGGAAACTCTATGTTGACAAGATACTTAAACAGGGCTATATCAAGGCTGAAGAGCTGAAGCTTAAAAAACGTGACGGCTCCAAAATCTGGGGGTCCCTTACCGCGATGGTTCATTATGGGGACGATGGAGAAGTCCTGTGGATTGACGGCGTAATTGAGGATATTACCGAGAGGAAGCAAATGGAGGAAAGTCTTCGCTCGCTGTCGCTGCGGGATGAGCTTACCGGTCTGTATAACCGCAGGGGGTTTTTCACTCTTGCTGAACAACATGTAAAGATTGCCAACAGGATGGCAAAAGGGATGCTGCTGATCTTTGCAGACCTTGATGATATGAAATATATTAACGATACATACGGGCATCAGGAGGGGGACAGGGCTTTGAGTGATACTGCCGCCATATTGAAAAAGACGTTCCGTGAATCGGATATAGTCGCAAGATTCGGCGGGGATGAGTTTGTCATCCTTTCGCTGGAGACGCCGGAGTCAAGCGCCTTTTCCATTAACAAGCGTCTTCTGGAGCATCTCGATTACCATAACAAATATGAAAGAAGGCCCTATACTCTTTCATTGAGCATCGGAGTCGCACGGTATGATTCGGGGAACCCTGTAACGCTTGATGATTTGCTTGTTCAGGCAGACGGGATTATGTACGAACAAAAAAAGATAAGGAGAAAGCAGCGGGGATAATTTGTCTCTCCCGGGATATTGACAAATATAATTGGCTTTTAGTATGGTATCAGCAGGATACATTCCCCTTGGTTTGTAAACCTTAATAACCTTCCTGGATAGGTAGAAGACCTACCGGGTTACACATTAACTACCAGACAATACAAAATCCACAGAGGTATAACAATGGAAAACCAGAAAAAAAATTCATTGAGCATGGATACCATGGCCATATCCGAACTGAAGGAAAAGACCATTGATGAGCTGATGCTGTTTGCAAAGGATCTTAAGGTTGAGGGCGCCAGCGGCATGAGGAAACAGGATCTTATCTTTGCAATCCTCCAGGCCCAGACAGAAAAAACCGGTTACGTATTCTCTGCCGGTGTGCTCGAAATACTGCCGGACGGATTCGGATTCCTGCGGTCTCCTGATTACAGTTACCTGCCGGGGCCTGATGACATCTATGTGTCCCCTTCACAGATACGGAGATTTAATCTCAGAACAGGGGATCTTGTTTCGGGCCAGATAAGACCGCCCAAGGAAAACGAACGGTATTTTGCCCTCCTGAAGGTTGAGGCAATCAATCATGAATCACCGGATGATAATATCAACAGGCCTCTGTTTGACAATCTCATACCATATTACCCCACTGAAAAGATCAAGCTGGAATATGATCAGAATGACTATTCAACCCGGGTCATGGATCTTATAACTCCGATAGGCATGGGGCAGAGGGGAATGGTTGTTGCCGCGCCGCGTACTGGCAAGACAATGCTTCTTCAATCAATTGCGAAGTCTATCAAAAGGAATCACCGTGATCTTCATGTTATCATCCTGCTGATTGATGAGCGCCCTGAAGAGGTTACTGACTGGAAACGGCAGGTCCCGGGCGCGGAAATCATCAGCTCTACCTTTGATGAACCACCCCAGAGGCACTGCCAGGTTGCAGAGATCGTTATAGAACGGGCAAAGCGCCTTGTTGAATCAAAACGGGATGTTGCGATACTTCTTGACAGTATTACAAGGCTTGCGAGAGCTTACAATGCTATTATTCCGACAAGCGGCAAGGTTCTTTCGGGAGGTCTTGACGCGAATGCCCTTCAGAAACCCAAGAGATTCTTCGGGACCGCGAGGAACATCGAGGACGGCGGAAGCCTTACAATCCTGGCAACCGCGCTTGTTGATACCGGAAGCAGGATGGACGACGTTATCTTCGAGGAATTCAAGGGAACCGGTAACATGGAACTCCATCTCGACAGGAAACTGGTTGACAAGAGGATATTCCCGACAATAGATATCAATGGCTCCGGCACAAGGAAAGAGGAACTGCTTGTTGACAAGGATGTGCTTGCAAGGATGTGGATTCTCAGAAAGGTGCTTGCGTCATTAAGCACTGTTGAAAGCATGGAGTTTCTTCTAGCCAAACTTGCTGGCACCAAGAGCAACAAGGAATTTATGGACAGGATGAACAAATAGACCACCCCGGGTGAACGCCTTGGAAGACGACCACTATTGTTTTGTTTGCGGAAGGGATAACCCGAACGGCCTTCATTGTACTTTTTCCATTCTTGACGGCAGGGCGCAGGCCCGTTTTGTTCCACAGAAGATCCACCAGGGATATAAGGATATTGTCCATGGCGGTATACTCTCAACACTTCTCGATGAGGCGATGGTCAAGACTGCGCTTATGCAGGGTATCCCTGTGGTAACGGCAGAGATTACCGTCCGTTTCAGAAGCGCCCTTATGGCAGGCGAGGAAGTGACTATTGACGCCTGCGTTATAAAGATGAACAGAAAAATTATTGAGGCTTCCTCATCCATAAGAAAGATGGACGGGACTCTGATAGCAGAAGGTTACGCGAAGCTGATGAGGCAGGGCCTCAGCAAAGACATCCTATAGCCGTATTATCACCAGATATCTCTTTACATCAGTCAGAGGCAATTGAACCGTCATTATTTCGAAGGGCACTTTCGAAATCTGCTTCAGCTCTTCCTGAACTTTAGGCCCTTTACTCAGGATGAGCGTGCCGCCCCCGCTTACAATACGTGATGCTTTTTTAATGAAATCCCTGCAGCTGAACAGCGCCCTTGTGACTGCGACATCAACTTGTTGTGATGGTTCATGTTTCCTTGCAGCCTCTTCAATTGTCTTTTCCGCAATACAGATACCCGTTAGCCCGAGCATTGATATTATGTGTCTGAGGAATGCGCATTTTTTTACGGAAGGCTCAATAAGTTGTATTTCAAGCGCGGGCCGGATTATCTTCAGTGGTATACCCGGAAATCCGGCGCCGCTTCCGACATCAGCGACTGATGCAGTTTTATCGGGCAATGCCTTTAGAAAGAGCAGTGAATCGAGGAAGTGCCTGATGATTATATCTTCATCCTTTGTCATGCCCGTGAGATTATAGGCCTGGTTCCATTTCCTGAGTTCGGAGAGATAGGCCATGAAGGCATCAATCTGTTCACTAACCGGGGTGTGCCCGAGTTCCTCAACGCCTTTTTTAAGTAGCCGGCTTTTGTCCACGTTCCCTTCGTTTTTTCTCTACTGCCACCATCACCAGCGAGACCGCAACAGGGGTAACTCCCGGTATCCTGCCTGCCTGTCCGAAATTGCCGGGTTTCACGTCCTGCAGCTTTGCAAGCACCTCACGCGAAAGACCGTTGACACACGAATAGTCAAAGTCTCCGGGTATTTTCCTGTCTTCCATTTTTTTAATACGTTCCACCATTTCGGCCTGCCTCCGGATATATCCATCATATTTCACCTGTATCTCGACCTGTTTTTTTATCTCGTCGGTCAGAGGTTTATCGGAAGGCATATGCTCGTCGATGTATTGATAGGTGTTACCGGGGTGCCTTAAAAGCTGTTCAAGTGTTTCCGATGTGTTTTCATTTACTTTAACGCGGGTTGTTTTTACGCGTTCCATTTCTCCGTCAATCAGGCGTTTCTTATCGAGGAACCGGCGGTAGCTTTCTTCATCGAGAAGCCCGGCTGCGCGGCCTTTCTCCATAAGCCGGAGATCGGCATTGTCGTGACGCAGCAGCAAACGGTATTCTGCCCGCGAGGTAAACATGCGGTATGGTTCACTGGTACCTTTTGTGACAAGGTCATCAATGAGAACTCCGGTGTATGCCTCATGTCTTCCAAGGACCAGAGGTTCTTTTCCCTGAAGTTTCAGGGAAGCATTAATTCCCGCCATAAGCCCCTGCGCCGCGGCTTCTTCGTACCCGGATGTTCCATTGATCTGCCCTGCGAGAAACAACCCTCCTACAGATTTTGTTTCAAGGCTTGGCCTGAGCTGGGTCGGAAAAACAAAGTCGTATTCGATTGCATATCCCGGACGCATGATTTCAGCCGCTTCAAGGCCAGGGATAGTTCTCAGAAACCTTACCTGCACATCGTAAGGAAGGCTGGTAGGTATACCGTTCGCGTAGTATTCCTTTGTTTCAATTCCTTCAGGTTCGAGAAAAACCTGATGCCGTTCGCGCTCTGCAAACCTTACTACTTTATCTTCTATGGAGGGACAGTACCTGGCGCCGATTCCCGTAATCTTACCGCTGTAGAGCGGCGACCGGTCGAGATTGGCAAGGATGATTCCGTGTGTTCCCCTGTTCGTGTATGTCATAAAACAGGGAACCTGCGGGTTGGTTATCTTTTTTGTGCTGTGGGAAAAAGGCAGCGGGGGATTATCTCCATGCTGCGGTTCGGTCTTTGAAAAATCAATTGTCTTTGCATCAAGCCGGGGAGGCGTTCCGGTTTTCAGACGTCCCATCCTGAACCCGAGTTCTTTAAGGGAATCTGAAAGTCCAATGGATGGGAACTCACCTGCCCGACCTGCGGAGAAGTTATCAAGGCCGATATGTATCAAACCCTTCAGAAAGGTGCCTGTCGTTACAACAGCAGCCCGTGTGCCGTAAAAAATACCGAGAGAGGTGATGACGCCCTGAACTATCCCGTCTTCCGCGACGATTTTCTCAATCAGCGCCTGCTTTATATCGAGGTTTAATTGATTTTCAATAACATTTCTCATGGTAATACGGTAAAGAACCCTGTCTGCCTGAGCCCGCAAAGACCATACCGCAGGCCCCTTGCTCTTGTTAAGCATCCTGAACTGTATACCGGCCCGGTCTGTTATCTTTGCCATCTCACCTCCGAGCGCGTCTATCTCCCGGACAAGATGGCCTTTAGCGAGCCCGCCGATAGCCGGATTACAGGACATCTGAGCGATGGTATCAAGATTCAGGGTAAAGAGACAGGTAGAGAAACCCATGCGCGCGGCAGCGAGGGCAGCTTCGCAGCCTGCATGGCCTGCTCCGATGACGACAACGTCATAATCACGGTCCCGGTACATAATTCTATTATTCCATAATCCGCGAAAAATGAGGAATCAGGGAGTGGTGGCGATTGGGGAGAGTATTAAGGAGACTGGTTAAGAAAAGTAATTTGGCGAATTTTAAGGAGCCGGCGGCATCTCCTTACGCAGGAGAATTTCTGGAACTGCATCGGCTTTCTCTGGGCGGGACCCAGAGAGCAATGCAAGCCCTTCTTTCCAAAGATTTAATTGCAAAGGACAGTGAAAACAGATAAAGGGTGACCGACCCGATATTAGGGGGCCTGGATAAATACCGGGTGGCTTCATTTCTGCTTTCTTATAAACAAATTAGCTCTCCTGGTTTGACACCTGGTTCTGGGCGTGTTACAATGTCTTACAAATAGAAGGGAGGGTTTGGAATGGGCCACACTATTACAATCAGGCTGCCGGAGAAGCTCCAGCGAGATTTGGATAAAGTTGTAAAAACCGAAAAAACATCCAAAAGTGATGTAATCAGGGATGCTATAGAGCGATATATTGCACTCAAGCGATTTCAGCAACTGAGGAAGAAAGCCCTTCCTTTCGCTGAAGCCCAGGGACTTGTCACAGACGAAGATGTTTTTAAGTCGATGTCGTGAGGATTGTTCTTGATACGAACGTAATTGTTGCAGCTTTTGCGTCGCGCGGACTTTGTGCGGAGGTATTTGAAGTCTGCGTTTCCGCTCACACTATAGTGAGCAGTGAACATATTCTTGCTGAGGTCGGCCATGCTCTTCTGAAAAAAGTAAAACTTCCGAAGCAAATTGTTCTGGAAATAACTGATTATCTGAGAGATATTACAGAAACAGTCAATCCGGAGATAATTGACAATACAGTATGCAGAGATAAAGATGATCTTCCCATCATCGGAACGGCAACTAAAGGAAATGTTTCTTTCATTATCACAGGCGATTCGGATCTGTTGGTGCTAAAGCATTTTCGGGGGATTGACATTGTAACCCCTCGTGAATTCTGGACTTGTCTCAGATAAAACAGACACTGTCTCATAAGTCTCGCTGGAGGTTTTCCAATTTCCGTCTGATATAGTAAAAGAGCAAAAGACCTTACTTGAGCAAACTAATGAAGCATGCTGCCTGAAGGAAATGAATTATGCTGCCGGAAGTAAAAGAGTAACCGCCCTTCTTTTTACCAGGTCCAGACCCTGATCAGAACCTTTATCCCGTTTTCAAGAAGTTTCTTGATATCTGTACTCTGGCTGCTTTTGTCATAAAGCTCTATTTCCGGCTGAATTGAGTTCCTGTACGGTATTCGCAGCAACTGCCCTGGCAATTCCGACTGAGACAGGATCATCACAGGGGAAGGCAGGTCTTGAGCCCAGGCTTCGCCGGGTGTTGATGATTGCGCACACGCAGGGGGCAGTAGTGAGAGACTGCAAAGAAAGGCAGCAGCGGCAAGTAAAAGAACTTTTCTCAATCCCTTCATGACGTTATCCTCCCGGAAGCCCGGTTACATTTCAATGCTCCCTGATTTAAGGATAAATGAAAGGGGAAGTGAAAGATGTAATCTAAATCACATCAGGAGAGTCTTCGCGCAGGAATTCGTGCCTGAAACGGAGGGTTTTGTTTTTGTGAACGGTTATCTCCCCGCTTTTCTGCCACCGGTCGATTATTCGGGTAACTGTCTCGCGGGTCAGTCCTGTCATGTCCGCTATATTCTGATGGGTGAATCTCATGTTCAGGGTAATTTCTTCCCCTGTCTCCTGGCCATGGGAGCGGGAAAGGGCAAGCAGAAGCATCTTGATCCTCTGGGCGGCATTCCTGAAATTCAGCAGCGCTATGCGGTCCCAGGAATCACGGAGGCGGGAACAGAGGATGCGCAACAGGTTATGCGTTGTTTTCGGGTTGGCGGCAAGCATGGAATAGAAGCTTCTTTTTGAAAGAATGGCTGCTGTCGCCTCTTCGGTGGCTATTACCGCGGCCGGAACAGTTTCGCCGTCTATCAGTGAAAGCTCTCCGAAAAAATCGCCTGACTTATGTATTGCGAGGATGATTTCTTTTCCTTCTGTACTGAACTGCACAACTTTAACTTTGCCGGACAGGATGATGTACATGTACTCATTTGTATCTTCCTCCTGCAGAATCGTTTCATTTTTTTTATATTTTTTCAGGAGGAAACTATTGCCTGCTTCAGTTAGTTCTTTGTCGGTAAGGGATGAAAAAAGCGGGATGGCTTTAAGCTGATCGGTTTTCATATTCACGGTAACAGAATTTCCTTACATCCCCGACCCTCATGGTAACTTTATTTGAATCGAGATACTCAAGGAAGGGAAGGGCATATTTGCGGGTAGTTCCGAGGATGTCCCTGAATTCCGCAACGGTCATGTCAGGTTTTTTGCTGAAAAATTCCTGCAGGTTGTTGATTATTCTTTTATAAACAGCAGAGGTTACAAACGTTGAATCGTTTATCCTTACGAGGCTTCCCTCTTTTGTGAGGAGTTTCAGGATGTCGGAAACCTGTTTCTCGTTAAGTTTCAGGGATTGTGACAGCTCTTCCTTTGTAGGCGGCTGGACCCCTGCGGTTTCAAGCTCAGTGATGATCTTCTGCTTCAGGGTCTCATCGGACTGTGTTAACGCAGGCTTGAATGATGAAAGCCGGATGAGTTCCTTTTCCATGCTGATATCCTTGCCCAGTGCTGCAAGAAGGGCGCCGAACAAACGTGGTTCAAGTGCAAAGGCCGCCCGTAAATCCTCCTTAATCCTCCCTGGTTTTAATGGATTATTTCTGTGGAAATCCTGCAGACTCCTGATGACCTGCTCCCTGAATTTGTCGAAGACCGTCCTGTGAATGAGAAAATCGTCAATGACAAGAATTTGGCCCTTTTGCTTGAGTGAATTTATGGATTCCCTTATGGCAGGGATCTCTGCCTTAATCCATCCCTCAAGTGTCTTTGTCAGTATCCCGTGAATGCCTGATTTCTGAATCTTTACTGTTATTTTATCGGTGAGGCTTCCTGTTGCATATACTGGAAGGTCCTCAATCCCTTCTTTTCTTCTCCTTCGGGGCGGATAGGGATCAAGGACCTCGCCGCCGCCGATTGTCTCTACCGGGGAAAACCTTCTGATGATGAACCTGTCACCTGCCATGGAAATGACGGGCTCCTGGAGCCTGAACTGGCAATAGCATTGCTCTCCTGCTTTCAGCTCTTCCTGGTTATACAGGATAACCCTCGCTGTTGTCTCTGATGTCCCGAGATGAAAATGGACTGTGCTTCTGCTTTTTAATACCGGGACATCAGAGAGCAGTTCTACAAGAACATCAAGCGCCTTTGTTGTTGTAAACCGCTCTGGAATGACAATCGTATCCCCGCGCTGCAGTTCCTCTTTTTCTACTCCCTGGAGATTGATTGCCACACGCTGCCCTGCGTAAGCTGTCTGAAGGGATTTGCCGTGACTGTGCAAACCGCGGACTTTGGTCCTGATGTTGCTGGGTAGTATCTCAACAGGATTATCAACTGAAAGACACCCGGAAATTGCTGTCCCTGTAACGACTGTCCCGAACCCTTTCAGGGTGAACACCCTGTCAATGGGAAGCCTGAAAAGACCTTTCCCCGGTTTTGGGTCCACGGCCAGTGCCGCTTTTCTGATTTCTTCCTTCAGAATCTCCATATTCAGCATATTGCGTGAAGAAACACTTATGACAGGGGTGCCTTCGAGGAATGTCCCGCGGACAAATTTTCGCACTTCATCCTGGACGAGCTCAAGCCAGTCAGCTTCTACGAGGTCTGCCTTGGTAATGGCGATGAGGCCTGATTTGATCTTCAAAAGGTTGCAGATATGGAGATGCTCGCGGCTTTGCGGCATAACCCCTTCGTCTGCAGCGATGACCAGAAGCACAAGGTCTATTCCGCCTGCTCCGGCAAGCATGTTTTTTACCAGACGCTCATGACCCGGCACATCAACAATTCCGACCGTCAGACCATCCGGATATGAAAGATCCGCAAAGCCGAGGTCAATGGTTATCCCGCGTTCTTTTTCTTCCTTGAGCCTGTCAGGGTCAATGCCGGTGAGTGCCTTGACCAGAGAGCTTTTACCGTGGTCTATGTGTCCTGCTGTTCCAAGGATTATATGACGCATTGGCCGCCTTTCAAAATGTCCCTGCGATTTCCGTCCTGATATATAAGCGTAACTGATGGTTTGAAGAAAACGAAGTCCTGATGGAAGGGTGTCTTTACTTTTCCTCCGAATGAACTGTTGTCGCCAAGGGCGATATGTATGGTCCCAAGGATCTTCTCGGACTCCAGGATATTATCAGGTCTGCGGGCACGGTCATTCGTGCCGATGCCGAGTTCCGCGATATTGCTGTTCTCTTTCCTGTCCGCGAGTTTTTCCCTTAACTGCACCGCGTATTCATCATCGCCCTTTACATCGGCAACATATCCGTTTCTGACAACGAGCTCTATAGGAGATTTCAATTGCCTCGTCGGCGCCCATTCGAGAATGAGCCTGCCCCTGGCTGTTCCTTCAAGCGGGGCGAGAAAAGCCTCACCGGCAGGGAGATTGCCGAATGAACCGGGACGGGTTAAAATGCCGGTGTCGGCATGCGCGCGCCTCCCCTTTTTCGAAAAGACCAGACGTGATCCGTTGCGGGTGCGTATTTCGACTGACACGGCCCTGTTGATTGCTGCCGCTATTTTTCGTGTCCTCTGCGCGAGGGATTTCCAGTCAACCTGCATGGCTCCCTCAAACATGGAACTGTCAAACAGGGGCATGCTGGCGTATCTGCAGCCGCAAATTCTTGTCAGGAAGTCTCTGAATCTTGTATGGCTGGTTGAGAAATTCGAGAGCGCGATGACACAGTCGACCGCCGCTTTTTTGTTCCTTCTTATGATATCCTCTGCCCTCCGGATATCAGCGTCCTCAACTGTTTTTGAAATGATCGGCAGCAGCAGGTCTTTTTTAATTAGTGTGTCTACTGCTTTGATGCCGAATGCGTGTTTCCAGAGTTCATCCGGCGGTTCAGCCCCGTGGCTTCCGGTAGCAGGGTATTCGTGAAAGGTTAATGTTTTGCAGAACCCCTTCCCGATTTCAGCTGCAAGCAGGGCAAGGCAGCCAAGCCGTGTCCTGCGTTCAATATCCTGCAAGTCAATCTTCTCGTGTTCGGAAGGCCTGTCGCAAAAAAGGAGAACCCGTTCCTGTTTTTTAACTGCAAGGTTTATTCTGAAGATGTCCCGTATTGAGGAAGGTATCACGCCTGTGTTACCTGAAGAGAAACTCCATCTGTTCGAGGTGCTCTCCTGGAAAACTTATCGGGTAGTGATTGTCAAAACAGGCAGTGCAATAGTTATGGGAATTCGGGATAATTCTTTTCAGTCCTTCGAGACTTAGATAGGTGAGTGAATCGGCAGTTACGTATTTCCGTATTTCTTCAATAAGATGTGTTGAGGCGATCAGTTCCTGCCGCGTTGGTGTATCTATGCCATAGAAGCATGGTCCTATGGTCCTTGGTGAACTGATTTTCAGATGGACTTCCTTTGCTCCGCCCTGCTCGCGAAGCATTTTGACAATTTTCTTGCTTGTAGTGCCCCTGACAATCGAGTCGTCTATAACTATCAGGCGCTTGCCTTCAAGGAGTTTCCGGACGGGATTAAGCTTAATCTTGACCCCGAAGTGCCGGATGCTGTGCTTTGGTTCTATGAAAGTTCTTCCAACATAGTGGTTTCGTATGAGGCCAAAATCAAAGGGTATCCCGCTTTTTTCTGAATATCCGATTGCCGCGGGTACTCCGGAATCAGGGACAGGTATAACAAGATCCGCGTCTGAGGACGATTCCATGGCAAGCTGCCTCCCGAATTCCTTGCGTATCTCATTGACATTCAGGCCGCCGAAGATATTGCTGTCAGGCCTGGAGAAATAGATAAATTCAAAGACACAGAATGCCTTCCTCGGGCTGCTCAATACCTTGAGTGAATTCAGGCCGTTTTCGTTCATAATAAGTATTTCACCGGGTTCCACGTCGCGAAGATAGGTAGCACCTATAAGATCAAAGGAACAGGTCTCTGAAGCTAAAACGTAGGCGCCGTCCTTGGTGCCTATAGACAGAGGCCTGACTCCATATGGATCCCGCACGGCAATCAGTTCCTTTTCTCTCAGTATGAGCAGACTGAAGGCGCCGCTGATATTTTTTGCCGTGTGAACGACCCTTTCGTAGAAATCCGCTCCCTTGGAGTGCGCTATCAGGTGAACAATTACCTCACTGTCGGAAGTGGACTGGAAGATCGCCCCTTCATCTTCAAGGGATGTCCTGAGTTCCGCTGCGTTGACCAGATTTCCGTTATGGGCTATGGCAAGTGAGCCGAGGGCAAAATTCGCGACAATCGGCTGGACGTTTTTAAGAACGCTGCTTCCCGCCGTAGAGTACCGGTTATGACCGATAGCGATGTACCCGGGGAGCCTGCGAAGCCTTTTTTCACTGAAAATATCGGAAATAAGCCCCATGGATTTCTCAAGAAAGACCTGCCTTCCATCAGAGGAGCAGATGCCCGCTCCTTCCTGTCCCCTGTGCTGGAGGGCATAAAGCCCAAGATAGGTAAGATTGGCTGCCTCGGGATGTCCAAAAACCCCGAATACGCCGCATTCTTCGTGGATGTCATATATCACAGAAGATATATTACCATATAACAGGATTTTCAAAAAGGTACGCAGCAGGAAATATCAGAGTCAAACAATTGACATAAAGAAGTGTTTAGTTTATAGTGTTACATGCATCGTATTCTGATCATCGATGATGAGGATTCCGTAAGGGACGTACTGGAGACCTTTTTTACCAAGAGAGGGTTCCAGGTTTTTACCGCTTCTGACGGACGGGCCGGCCTTGAGCTCCTGAAGGAAGAGAAACTGGACCTGTTTCTTGTTGACCTTGTTATGCCTCATATGGGAGGATTGGATGTTATAAGAGAAGCAGCGTTCCTGAATATCACCATACCTTCGATTATTATTACAGGATACGGGACTGTCCAGACCGCTGTGGATGCAATGAAACTTGGAGCCTTTGATTACATCACAAAACCGTTTATCCTCGATGAATTAATGCTGATTGTCAACCGGGCTATCAATGTCTCTAATATCCAGAAAGAAAATCTGATGCTGAAGATGCAGCTGAAAAAGAAATACAACTTCAAGGGCATTATCGGGGATTCGCCTCCCATGCAGGAGGTATATCAGATGATTGAACGGGTCGCGGATACAGACAGCACTATCCTGATTACCGGAGAAAGCGGAACCGGGAAGGAACTGATTGCAAAGACCATACACTTTAACAGTTCCCGCTCGCAGAATCCTTTTGTTCCTCTGAACTGTGCAGCGATACCGAAAGATCTGCTCGAATCTGAACTCTTTGGTCATGAGAAGGGCGCGTTCACCGGGGCACTAAATACCCGTATAGGCCGTTTTGAGCTGGCCAATAACGGTACGCTTTTCCTCGATGAAATCGCAGAACTTGACCCTTCCCTTCAGGTCAAGATGTTGAGGGTATTACAGGAGAGGGAGTTTGAAAGGGTCGGCGGTGTCAGAACGATTAAGGTTGATGTCCGTATACTCGTTGCCACAAACAAGGATCTTGAAAAGGCGACAGCGGAAGGGAAGTTCCGTGAAGACCTCTACTACCGTCTGAACGTTATACCGCTCCATCTGCCGCCCCTGAGAAGCAGAAATGAGGATATCCCGCTGCTCCTGGATTATTTTACAAATGAGTTTGCCGTAAAGCGGGGACGCGATCCCCTGAAATTTTCACCCGACGTGATGGATGCTCTTATTCACTTTGAATGGCCGGGCAATGTGAGGGAACTGGAAAATCTGGCAGAGAGGGTTAACATTCTTGTCAGCGGAAAAACCGTAATGATGTCTGATCTTCCCGAAAAATTCCAAAAGGGAAAAGTATTAAAGCCCTCTGGCAGCTCTGAGACGATAATAACAAGCGACCACTCAGGCGGAAATGTTGAGATTCCTGAATATGGTCTTGACATGAATTCAATCATAGACGACCTTGAACGTGACCTTATCCTGAAGGCCCTTGAGAAGAGCGGCGGCGTCAAGAACAACGCAGCCAGGCTGCTGGGATTAAACCGCACAACACTAATAGAGAAAATGAAGAAGAAAAAAATCGGATTTCAGAAGGTTATTACAGAACTGCCGAAAAATTAGCATGTGTCAGTCATCTGACGCAGGTTCCTGCGACTAAAATCCTTTATTTTTAAAATGTTATCTTCAGGCACGGTTGTTGCTTTAAAAAGTGCATGAAGATACTGATTCTGCTGGCCGCATTCCTGTTCATCCCGGTTTACGGGGAATCCATAGAACAGCAAACCGCTGTTTCCATTCCTGAAAAGGCAATGGAACTGGTCAAATCAAATAAACCTGCCGAGGCACTCCGCCTGATTTCTGCATATAGTCCTTCAGTCGATGAACTTGCATCATACCATTATATTCAGGCAAAGGCATATCAACTGGAAAACAGGCTTACCCATGCGATAGAACAATTCAGGCTGGCATATGTCTATGCCAAGCAGGGGGAATCAAGGGAACGCATTCTTATTGAGCGGTCTGAGAACTATCTGAAAATGAGATATTACCCGGAGGCTGCGGTGAGTTTCAGGATTTACCTCAGGCAGTTCCCGGATTCACCGAACGCTGAGCGGGCTTATCTTGGCCTTGCTGATGCACTCTTCAGAACAGGAAATTACAATGAGGCGATTTTACAGTATAAAAAATCAGGCAGTTCGTCCCATTCCGGATATGGAATGGCGAATGCCCTTCATGCGCTAGGGGAAATCAGGGAAGCCAATGATTTGTATGCAGCCATGCTTGCGAAGGACAGGGAATATCCTGATAACTCGCAGGATACTCTGCTGGCGCTCGGGGATAATTATCGCCAGATGTCCAGGTTTGGGGAGGCCAAGGGTTATCTTGGTGCAGTAAAAGCCCCTTTTCTTAAACACAAGGCAGATATAGGACTCGGTATGATTTCAATGGAAGAAGGGCGGATAGATGAGGCTATAGAATACTTTAATGCCGCAACGCAATCTCCTGAAAGGCAGACACGGCGCAAGGCCCTTCTCTCACTTGCCTTTGCCTTCTTGAAGACAGGGAAACAGGATGAGGCAAAGGCAAGGCTTCTTGAAATACGGAACAGGTATCCCTATGGGAAAGACTACGATGCTGCGCTGTTCAGGCTTGCCCAGATTCATAAAAAGGAAAACCGGTTTCAGGACGCGGTATTACTCCTGAACGAGCTGGTGTTCAGGCGTTCGCCGGACAGGGACGCACTTAACGAATTTGAATCCATTATCCTCGAAGCAAAGGATAAGGATGAAGAAGGGTTTCTCAGACTCTGGAGGTCTGTCGGTCACTGGCTCCTTGATCCGTCGCGCTCATCTTCTCTTCAGAAAATGGCGGAGGGGTTGAAGTATTCAGGCCGGCCTTTCCTTGAGATATGCAACTGGCTTCAGAAGAATGGTTCTCCGGAGGTCAAAGAGTGGAGTCAGATACATCTTGCCGGATTCCATGCTGATATGGGCGATACTGCGACAGCGGCAAGGTATCTTCAGTCAGTCAAATCCGGGAGTGATGATGTTATTCGCATCCGGGCGAGGGTTGACCTTGCCGAAGGCAGACATGACCGCGCAGTCCAGTCAATAGTCTCCATCAGGAATATAAAGCAGGAGGACATTATCCTTTTGTCCGAACTCATAAAAAAGACAGGAGCCTCACGCAAGGTAATCGCCTTTTATGAAAAGGGATTAAACACAACGGGGGGTACATCAGGCGCGTATGTAGCGCTTGCCGACACCCTTTTTGATGCGGGGAGAAAGCAGGAAGCTCTCAACTACTACCGTACCGCGGCTTCGATGCGGCCGGAAGGCCCGGCTTTTAACGCAGGAGATATTGAATGGGCGCGCTACAGGGTGGGAAATATTTCACAGGGGGATGAGTCAAAGAACGCCCTGAAAGGGCTTCAAAATGGGAATACTGTGCTGAACCGTCTCTCGGTTGTGGAGTCAAAGGAAGCCGGTCTGGCAGAAAGAATCGAAGGAGTGTTTTAATGGACGTTGAACTGCTCAATCAGGCTTTCAAAACCTTTACCACAGCATCAAAGAGTCTTGAGTCGTATTACGGTGTCCTTCAGGAAAAGGTTGCATATCTTACCAATGAACTTGAAAAGAGAAACAATGAACTCAGCAATGCCCTGGCAGATGTTGAGAAGAACAAGGATTACCTTAACGCGGTTCTTTTCAGCCTTGAAGAGGCGATTATTGTTGTCGATCAGGAAAACAGCATTACCATGATCAACAGGTCTGCCGAGGAACTCCTCGGAATCCGGCTTGCGGATGTTGCCGGGAAGCCTTTTACAGGGATTGATTTCTCGATATCCCGGGAGGATTCCGACACTTTGCTGAAGGTGAACGGAAAGACCTATACAATTATTCTCTCAAATTCGCAGGTGGTTGATTCACGGGGCAAATCAAGAGGAAGCGTGATTCTGATAAAGGACATTACAAGACTGAGAGATCTGGAGGTGCAGCAGGAAAGGAACCAGCGGCTGATCGCAATGGGTGAAATGGCGGCAAAGCTTGTCCACGAGATCAGAAATCCGCTTTGCAGCATTGAATTGTTCTCAAGCATGCTCGAGAAGGAGCTTGAAGGCACAGGACATCAGAAGCTTGCCCACGGTATTACTTCCGGGATAAGCAGTCTGAATACCATACTGACGAATATGCTCTTTTTTGCAAGGCCGCATAAGCCTCTGATGAAGAGCATCCGCCTTAACCAGGTAATAGAGGAAACCTCGGAGCTCTGCGCGCCGCTGCTGCAATCGAGGAATATCAGTTTCAGCCAGCTCCTTTTTGAGTCCATGATAGCTGGAGATGCCGAGCTGTTAAAGCAGGTGTTTATGAATATTATTATCAACGCGGTGCAGTCTGTTGATGAAGGAGCTGAAATATCTGTGGAAATGAAGAAAAATTGCCGGCATGTTATTGTCGACATATCTGACAACGGCATGGGAATCAGGCAGGAACACCTTGAGAAGGTATTTGACCCTTTCTTCAGCACAAAGGATACCGGGACAGGGCTTGGGCTTGCAATTGCTTCCAGGATCATGCAGGGACATAAAGGCTATATCAGGGTAACAAGCGAAGAAGGCAAGGGAAGCAAGTTCAGTCTGTATTTCCCTCTGGCAGACGGAGGAAGGGAGAGCGATGAAACCGGTCCTTGTTGTTGATGATGACCAGCATATGCGGGAAGCAATGAAAGAGGCTATTGGGAGACTCGGTTACAGCACGGTAATTTACGGAAGCGGGGAGGAAGCGCTGAAACGCCTTGACCAGAAAGCCGGGTATGCGCTTGCAATAACCGATATGAAAATGCCGGGGATGGACGGGCTCACTTTTCTGAAAGAGGTCAGGCGGAGGATAGCAAACCTGCCGGTCCTTGTTATAACAGGATTCGGAACAATTGAGAATGCCGTTGAAACCATGAAGGAAGGCGCCGTGGATTATCTTATGAAGCCGTTTTCCTTTGAGACCCTGAAAAAGGCCATTCAATCCATACTTGCACGTGTTTCCTATGAAAAGGAAATTCTTACGCGCAACCCGGAGATGCAGAAGGTTATCAACCTCGCAGGCAACCTTGCCGCAAATAACATAACTGTACTGATATACGGGGAGAGCGGAACCGGAAAGGAACTTCTCGCGCGGTTTGTCCATAAAGCGAGCAGAAGGGGAGATAAACCGTTTATCGCGGTGAACTGTGCCGCGATACCTGACAATCTTCTCGAATCAGAACTTTTCGGATATGAGAAGGGCGCTTTTACCGGTGCGTCTGAAAAAAAACTGGGCAAGTTTGAACTCGCGAACGGAGGAACTATCCTTCTGGACGAGATCAGCGAGATGTCCATGATGCTTCAGGCAAAACTCCTCAGGGTTCTCCAGGAAAAGGAGATAGATAGAGTGGGTGGAAATCAGCCTGTATCTGTTGACGTCAGGGTGATTGCAACTACCAACAGGGATCTGAAGAAGGAATGCGCTGAAGGCCGTTTTCGTGAAGACCTGTACTACCGGCTCAATGTGTTTCCAATAAAGCTGCCGCCTCTCCGGGAGAGACCTGAAGATATTTTGCTTCTGGCTGAATATTTCATGGCAAAGTTTTCTTCTGAAGCGGGCAAGCGATTAAGCGGATTTGCTTCAGACGCCGTGGAATTTCTCAAGGACAGGCAATGGCGCGGAAACATCCGTGAGCTTGAAAACGCAATACAGAGGGCTGTACTTCTTTGCGGCAGCGATTCCGTAACCGTAAAAGACTTTATGTTTGATGATACCGACGAGTCTTTTAACGGAAGAATTCGTGATATGGAAAAGGACATGATTCTGAAGACCCTCAGGGAAGTAAGCGGTAACAAGACAAAAGCTGCAAAAATCCTCGGCGTAAGCGTGAGGACCATAAGGAACAAACTGAATGAATACGGGCAAATTTTTCCCGCTCAGTGAAAAATTTGCCGGGTGATGACATGAAAGCCATATATATAAAAACATACGGAAACGAAAGAACATACCCTGCGGGAGGCTTCAGAAGGCCGGATTGTGTGAAAAGGTCACCGTTGGTGTCCGGTGCCCCGGGATTTCAGGCAGATGGTATGGTACTTGATACTGGAAGGACAGATGGATAGTTTCAGGACATTGGAAAGGCTGATTTACCTTGCAAATCTCAGGCACGGGGTTCTTGCCTCGAACCTTGCGAATGTTGATACCCCGGGATACCGCGCCATGGACCTTAAGTTTGAGCAGCTCCTTGATGATAATGCCATGGCGCTCAGGACAACAAACCAGAACCATATACAACAGAGCGGGCAGGGCGTTGTATCGTCTGCAGGTGTTGATATGTCTCCTGCATGGCTGGATAAAAACAATGTCGAGCTTGACATTGAGGTGGCAAAGATGACGGAGAACTCCATGCTGTTTGAGGCAGGAGTCTCGCTTCTTACTGCAAAAATGAGAATGTACCGAAGCGCATTAAGGAGGCAGTAATGAATTCATTTACGGTATTCAGAGTAAGCGCATCAGCACTTGATGCCCAAAGGCAAAGAATGAATGTCATAGCATCCAATCTTGCCAACGTTCATTCCACGAGTTCAGAAGGGGGCGGGCCATACAGAAGGAAAGACGTGCTTTTCTCGTCCATGGAGATCGAATCCAACCCTTCGCGGCTTGAGGGGGTAAAGGTGGTAGATGTGGTTGAAGATCCTACTCCTTTCAGGACGGTCTACGACCCCGGGCATCCGGATGCCGATGCAGACGGAAACGTGACCATGCCCAATATCAATGTTGTCGAAGAGATGGTAAACATGATGATGGCGGTCAGGGCTTATGAGTCATCGGTTTCGGCGTTCAATATGTCCAAGGCAATGTTTCTGAAAACCCTTGAACTCGGGAGGGTATAATGGCTGACATGAAAATTACAGGCCTTAACGCAGGGCAGGATTTTTCAAGACTTAAGCCCGGGGCAAAAGAAACGGGAAGCGCCTTCGATTCGGTAATGCAGGAAGCCATAGGCAAGATTTCCGAAATTCAGAATGACGCGGAAAAGGCTGTGAAAGACCTTGCCTCAGGCGGTGACGTAACGCAATCTATTGTTACCATGCAGAAAGCTGAAATGTCTTTCCAGATGATGGTTGAGATAAGGAATAAACTGCTGAGCGCCTATGAAGAGGTCATGAGGATGCAGGTATAATGGCAGCGGTAAATGACATAGTTGAGCAGGTAAGGGCATTCCCTCTGAAAAAGCAGGTCGCGCTCCTTGCCGTTTTTGCTCTTTTGATTACAGGTGTTATTCTTATGTTCACCTGGATGCAGAAGGCAGATTACCAGCTTCTTTTTGCCAATCTCAGTGATGAAGATGCAGGTCAGATTATCCAGAAGCTGAATGAACAGAAAGTGCCTTACAGGACAAACCAGAGCGGAATAATGGTCCCTGCCGACAAGGTATACGAACTCAGGCTACAGCTTGCCAGTCAGGGAATTCCACAGGGCGGAGGCGTTGGTTTTGAGATCTTTGACAAAAGCAATTTCGCAATGACGGACTTTGTCCAGAAGCTGAATTACAGCAGGGCGCTTCAGGGCGAACTTGCGCGGACAATCCGCGCGCTCTCCGAGATTGAGCAGTGCAGGGTTCATCTCGCCGCGCCGGAAAAGTCCCTTTTTGCGAAGGAGCATGAACGTCCAAAGGCATCTGTCCTTGTCAAGCTGAAACAGGGCAGAAGGCTCTCACAGGGACAGGTTCAGGGGATTGTACATCTGGTGTCGAGCAGCGTTGACGGACTTGATCCGAAGGACGTGGCTGTTGTTGACAACAGGGGAGAGATGCTGACATCCCCTTCCAATGATGCGGCCGTGGCAGGGATGACCAATGACCAGCTTGAATTTCAGAGGAATTATGAAAAGGAAATTGAAGGCAAGATAGTCAGTATTTTCGAACCTGTCCTGGGAAAGAATAAGGTACGTGCCAAGGTAGCGGCGACTCTTGATTTCAGCAGGGTGGAAAAGACTGAGGAGAAATTTGATCCGGACGGCCAGGTGGTCCGGAGTGAACAGAGGAATAACGAAAAATCAACAAGCGGAATGACCGGAGGAATTCCGGGTGTTGCTTCGAATATTCCGGGCAGGGCACAGCCGCAAAGCGGTTCGCAGCAGGGCCAGTCCGAGAAGAAGAATGAGACGATTAACTATGAAATCAGCAAAATAACAAGCCATACAATCAACTCGTCAGGCGAAGTGAAAAGGCTTTCGGTTGTAGTGCTTGTTGACGGTACCTATACGGCGCAGCAGGGTTCAAAGGAAAAGAAGTATGCCGCTCGCACCGAGGACGAGCTGAAACAGTTTGAAGACATGGTGAAGAAGGCTGTGGGATTTTTTGCAGACAGGGGTGATGAAGTGCGGGTAGTGAATATGCCTTTTGAAGGTGTTTCACAGGAAGAGCTGAGTGAACCAAAGATGGAGATCATGCCGGTTGTCATGACTGCCGGGAAATATGTGGTCCCGCTTATTGCCCTTGTTTTACTGTTCCTTTTTGTCATCCGTCCCCTGATAAAAACAGTTACAGCTCCTTCAGGTGCCGGCACCCAGTCCTTCCAGATTCCACAGACCGTGGCTGAAATAGAAAAGGCCATGGAGAAGGAAGAAAAAACCACAACGGGGAATGTCATCGACTGGTCACGGAAGAACCCTAAAGAGGCGGCAAATATTATCAAAACCTGGCTGGAGGAAAGATAACATGCCAATGGGAGGATATGAAAAGGCAGCTATATTCCTGGGTTGTGTGGGAGAGGAAGCAGCAGCCGAGATGATGAAGGAATTTCCGGTGAAGGAGATCGGGAAGATTACCATGCACATGAGCAGGCTCAAGACAGTCAGCCGGGCGCTTATTGATGATGTACTGAAAGAAGCATCAGAAATGCTGCTGAGCGGTGATATTCATATGGGCGGCGAGGAATTCGTCAAGAAGGTTCTTTCCAAGGGGCTTGGTGAGGACAGCGCCAACAAGATACTCGAACTGGCATCCAGGGAGAGCCCTCTCGATTCCCTGAAATGGGTTGACTCCAAGACGCTCTCTAATTTTCTCATCGCGGAACATCCCCAGACAGTCGCCCTGATTGTCTGTATGCTCGAGCCGGTGCAGGCGGCGGAAGTGCTGTCAACCCTTCCTCAGCATATGAAGGCAGATGTTGCAATGAGGATTGCGTCAACCGAAAGAATACCGGAGAGCGCTATTGAAGAACTGAACGAAGTACTGAAAGGGCATCTTGATATCGGAAAAGGCAAGAAGGTTGGCGGGACAAAACTGGTTGCAGAGATACTGAACTTTTGTGACAAGACAACCGAGCAGGGGGTCCTTGAACATATTGAAGTTCAGAACGACGCTCTTGCCGAATCCATCAGGCAGTCCATGTTTGTATTCGATGACCTTGTGAAGGTTGATGATATGGGGATACAGATGATACTCAAGGATATCAGCACGGAAGAGCTGTCTCTTGCCCTGAAGACAGTATCCGAGGCATTGCGGGAGAAGATATTCAAGAATATGTCCCAGAGGGCCGCGCAGATACTCAGGGAAGAGATACAGTCCCGCGGGCCGGTAAGAGTTTCAGACGTTGAAAAGGCACAGCAGAATATCGTCAAGGTAGCCCGCAAGCTTGAAGGTGAAGGCAAGATTATTCTTGCAGGCAAAGGAAATGAAGAGCTTGTGGTATAAGGGACTCATCACAACAGAAAAAGGCATTATGCCATTCCCCATGCCTTTGCTGAACGAGGAGATTGCGTCACGCGCAGTTTCAGCTGGTGAACTTGTCCTGCCCCAGGTAGTTGAACATATTGAAAGGGAGGCCTATGAAAAGGGATTTGAATCAGGGGAAAATGCCGGGTTTGCGATGGGCGAAGAGAAGGCCCTGGTTCTAATAGGAAAGGTTGACGCCTTGCTCCATGAACTGGAAACCCTCAGGGAGAAGACTCTCCGTGAACTGGAACCGCAGATTATAGAGCTTTCCGTTGCTATCGCAAGAAAGATACTGATAAAGGAGCTTGACACAAGCCCTGACGAGATTGTCGCCATTACAAAAGAGGCGGTAATGAGACTTGAAAGGGCGGGCCAGATAACCATCAGAATAAATCCATCCCTTTACGATCTTTTTATGAAGCATAAACCGGAGCTTCTTACTCTTTCTCCGGATATTATCTTTGATGTGGATCCGTCAGCTTCTCCGTACGGTTCTGTTGTCAGCGGACCTTCAGAGGATGTTGTGACTGATCTGGATGAGCAGATTCGTAATATCGTAAGGGATATGGGGGACAGGGGTATTTAGTGGCGTCCGGGAACGGTATTGATTTGTCTCCCCATATCAACGCAGTCGCGGAAACGGACGCTCTCAAGGTTTACGGAAGGGTTGTCGAGATTACGGGTATTATTATAAAGGCAACAGGTATCAAGGCGAGCATCGGTGAATCCTGCAGGATTTTTTCAGGTGACGCGTTATCTATTGATGCCGAGATAGTTGGTTTCAGAGATGGCAAGGTGCTCCTGATGGCGGTTGGAGACCTTTCGGATATCAGGATCGGAAGCAGGGTTATTCCGAACGGGAAAAGGGTATCAATAAAGGTTTCTCAGGCACTTAAAGGCAGGGTTATCAACGACCGCGGAGAGCCTATTGACGGAAAAGGGCCGGTTAAAGGCATTGACTGCCCTCTTTATTCTTCAACGCCCAATCCGCTAAGAAGGAAAAGAATATCAGAACCGGTAGACCTCGGTATACGCGCAATCAATGGTCTGCTGACCTGCGGCAAAGGACAGAGGATAGGTATTATGGCTGCCGCCGGGGTTGGCAAGAGCGTTTTGCTTGGCATGATGGCCAGATATACTGAAGCCCCGGTCAATGTCATAGCGCTTATTGGAGAACGTGGAAGAGAAGTGAGAGAATTTATTGAAAAGGATCTCGGACCTGAGGGCTTGGCAAAATCTGTAGTAGTGGTTTCAACATCTGATCAGCCTCCGCTCGCAAAGGTGAGGGGCGCAATGGCAGCTACTGCCATTGCAGAGTTTTTCAGGGATAAGGGAGAGGACGTATTGTTTCTTATGGATTCATTGACGCGGGTTGCGCAGGCACAGCGCGAGATCGGACTTGCAACAGGCGAACCGCCAACCTCAAAAGGATATACGCCGTCTGTTTTTGCTCTCTTGCCAAAGCTGCTTGAACGGGTAGGCACGTCTGAGGACAGTGGAAGCATTACAGGTATCTATACTGTTCTTGTGGAAGGCGATGACCTGTCAGATCCTGTTGCGGATGCTGCAATGGCTGTTCTGGACGGGCATATTGTTTTATCAAGAGATCTTGCCATGGAAAACCATTACCCCTCAATAGATATTCTGAGGAGCATCAGCAGGGTAATGCCCGATGTCATTAATGAAGAGCACAGGGACTTCGCTTCGAAGTTTACGGAGACTCTTGCAATATACAAAAGGTTTGAAGATATGATTAACCTTGGCGCATACAAGGAAGGAACCAATCCAAAGCTTGACTTCGCCCTGAAGCTTATAGATAAACTGAAGGGATATCTGAAACAGGGTATGCACGAACGGCGTGATCTTGCGGACAGCCTCCAGGGACTGTTTCTTATATTCGGTGAGATAGAGTCCAGTAAATGACCCGCCGGGGAACTGTATCGAAGGTGCTGGAACTGAAGGAGATGACCAAGGAGCAAATTGAATCCGAGGTCAGGAAGATCCTGGACAGGCTGAGCAGGGAGGAATCAAGACTCAATTCACTTGAAGATACATACAAAAAGACAGTCACCGACTTCAACTGCAAACAGGATAAAGGATGCGCGAATATTCAGGAAATGGAATTGTTTCATGATTATTTTTCACATCTGATACGCGAGATAGACAAACAGAAGAAAGTTGTTCTGAGAAGGATCATTGAACTTGAAGACAAGCAAAAGGCAATGCTGGAGGTCTACAAGGAGAAGCGGCTCTTTGAAATTCTCCGTGACAGGATTGTCAATGAGGAGACGAAGCAGACAGAGAAGTCAAGTCAGCGCGATATGGATTTCCAGTATCTAACCAGGAGAGCGAGGAGATGAAGCGCAAGGTTTTGTTTTTCATGAAGAAAGGCCCAAGGAATGGTGCAGCCCGGCATGCTTTATATTTTCTGGTTGCAGCGTTTTGCCTATTATCTGTTTTTTCCCTGCCTTTTTTAACTTCATATGCTTTTGCTGAGGACGATATGGTGAGGCTGGTCGAAAAGAAGGCAAGAGAACTCAAGGCAAAAGAGGAGGCGTTGAAAAAGGAGGAAGAGAGACTCAATATTCTTAAAAAGGAAGTTGATGAAAAGATTGAGAAATACTCCAAACTCCTGACCCAGCTTGAGCACACGTTAAAAAGGATTGAGAAATCCCAGGACGACAAACTGGACCAGGTTGTCAGGGCCTTCGAATCAATGCCGGCTGAAGATGCTGCTTCAGGCCTTGCCGCCATGAGCGAGCCGATGGCTGTGAAGATTCTTGTCAGGATGAAACCCAAAAAAGCCGGCATAATCATGTCAAATATGGAAAAGAACAAAGTTGCGTCTCTTACTGAGGCGATGACCAGGTCCGAGAAAAATTTTCCTGTCCGGTGAAATTTTTTCACTTCCCTTCCGTTTGAAGCCGTAAGCAATATTTACCCGCAATCCCTGAGTGTTTATCAGTCTCTGTCTAATATTTTTTATCCTAATGCCTGAAATGCCTATAACATGCCGTTATTTAACGTATTTCCGCGTTCAGTCATTGCCCCTGCAAGGCAATCCTCTTGTTCTCCTGCACATCGTCTTCAGGTTTATTCAAGGGGTATTCGGTATGAAAAGAAGCTGGCATGTTTGTTGATTATAGTAATTGCATGAACATTCTGCCATCAGCTCTGACATGTGAAAATATAGCCGAGGAAACAGACATGAAGTCCGGACTTCCTTCACGGATATCGTTGCAGGGTTCAGGCGTTTTTGAATGTCTTCTGTCAGGAATACTGAATCTGTCACTGCAGGGCAAACTCCCAATGTCAGGTGACACTGAACTCCAACCCCTTACGGGGCAGAACAGGCCGGATAGTGAAAATAATGAAATTCAATCTGCTGACACTTATGCAGGAGTATGCATGCCCGTATGTGCTGAAATGCCCTCCGGCGGATTGTCTGTGCAGTCAGCTCTAAAGAATGAACAGGTCAGAAGGCCATTGAATGACAAATCTGCAGTGCCTGTTATCCGTCCGGTACAGACCGGACGGATTGACCTGCAAAGTTCTGTCCAGGAAAACAGCCGCTCCGGGAAATATGTTTTACCGGGAAGGGACAGTTTTAGCGGAATTATGCAGTTAACCGATCAGGAAACGGAAGCTGCAGCCAAAAACATGCCGTTAAACACTCAGGAGGCATTGAAGAGCCTCGAGACGGGTTCATTATTAAAAAGCCGGGAAGGTATAAGTAATAGTATTCAGCAGGCTGCAAAGGAGGTTCAGAGCGCGGGGAACGTAACACGTCATCCGGAAATCAGTCCGCGGGAATTCATGCCTGTGGGGCAGAAACCATTGACAGAAAGCGCCGGTGTTATTCCGGTGGTCAATATAAAGAATAATGAAAGTACATCAGGGAGTGCGTCTGTATCCGAAGCTGACAAGGGACAGGCATGGACAATTCAGAAAAATCCGGTGCCTGCAGTTGCTAGTGCCGGCGGTTCAGAATTCCTGATGAACAAAAACGGTAAAGAAGACAGCGGTTCCAGCGGGGAATGGCAGAAACAGGCTCTCAGCATGTCTGCGGGAAATACTACAAGCGTTACCAGTGATTTGGCAGAAGGTGCATTTGCCCGCGACAATACCGATTTGTCAGCGGTGATTCAGGACAGCGGGAAGTCTGATATAAACAGGAAGGAAGCCCCTGCTGTTAACGGAGAGCAAGTCCACGCTTTGGGAATAAACAGACAGGTAATAAAAGGGGCAGAGGATATCCATATCCTCCCAAGGACAGCAGAGATGCTGCAGGAATTGCAGGACAGGGGTATTCTGACAAAAAAAGACGATACGTCTCTCCGGCTGTCTCTTGAGCCGGAAGGAATGGGAAAACTTGAAATAAATCTGTCGTTACAGAAAGGGGTTATCCACGGGAATATAAATGCTTACGAACAGAGCGGAAAGGAATTCATGGAAAAAGGACTTTATACGATCATGGAAACCTTGACAAGGGAAGGCCTGAATATCGGAAATTTTTCAGTGTCCCTCAGGGACCGGAAAAATGAATTTCCGGAAAATGATATGCAGGCAGACACAAAACAAACACTGAACACCGATGAAAATATCCGGCCGGTCCGGGAGACTGTTCGCGGCCAGGTAAGTATATTCGTTTAGAAAGGAGGGAATGAATGGATATCGCAACTACTGCAAAGACCATGGGGAAGGATGAGTTTCTGCAGCTCTTTACCAATCAGCTCAAGTATCAGGATCCCATGAAACCAATGGAAGGCACTGAGTTTTCAGCTCAGCTTGCGCAATTCAGTTCGCTTGAACAGCTTTACAACATGAACACCAAGCTCGAATCCATGCTCACGTATCAAAGCTCCCTGAATAACGGTATGGCGCTGAACCTTATCGGGAGGAATGTGAAGACTCATGATGGAGCAGGCGGAAAGGTAACCGGCGCTGAATTCAAGGACGGGGTGACATATCTGAAAATTGACAATAGCAAGACCTACATGCTTGGTGAAATTACGGAAATATATTAACGGACGTAATTGTCAGAAAAAAGGAGGCATATGAAATGTTAACTTCTCTTTACACAGCGGTCAGCGGCATGAATGCGAACGGAACAACTCTTTCAGCTATTGGCGACAATATTGCAAACCTTAATACGGTGGGATTCAAAGGGAGCCGGGTGACTTTTGGTGACGTCCTGAGCCAGACCATTACCGGGATTGCGGGGACCTCCCAGGTCGGACGCGGGGCGCTTGTCAATGATATCTCCCCGGTCTTTACGCAGGGGTCCTTTGAAACCACAACCAGCGCCCTTGATCTCGCTATCGATGGTGACGGTTTTTTCGCGGTCAGTGATGGAGGCGCGCGGTACTATACAAGGGCCGGTCAATTCCAGATGGACAAGCAAGGCAATATTGTCAATCCTGACGGGATGATTCTTCAGGGGTATCTTGCCGATCCATCCGGAAACATTACCGGGGGAACAGGGGATATGCAAATAGCAGTCAGCCAGAGTCCGGCAAACAGCACCACCAGTTCCACTATTTCAGTGAACCTGAATGCCTTTGACGCGGTAAAGGCAGCGGCTTTTACTCTGGACGGCAATAATGACGGCATCGACAATGATCCAGCAAATTTCAATTACTCATCTTCTGTTACTGTTTATGATTCCCAGGGCGGCGCGCACGAGGTATCGCTTTATTTCGTGAAGACGGCAAGCAACGCATGGAGTGCCCATTATGTGTACACAGACCCGGCGAATCCGGGTGAATTCACTGACGCGGGGACTCAGGTCCTAACTTTCAATTCCGATGGCGGTCTTATAAACGACAACAGCAACACGGCTATCAGCTTCAATTTCGGGGCTTCCGTAACATCGCCGCAGAGCATAACATTCAACTATGGTACGGGGACCGCCGAATCCTCGACAAGTGACGGACTTGACGGATCGACGCAGTTCGCATCCAACTTCTCAGTCATGAATCTGACCCAGAACGGATACTCGGCAGGCTCTCTGAAAAATGTAACCATTGCTGAAGACGGGATAGTAAGTGGTGTCTTTACCAATGGACAGACACGTGTAATAGGACGGATTGCCCTGACGAGATTCACAGCGCCGACAGGCCTGACCAAACTTGGAAGGAACCTGTATGCGGAAGCCTTTGCGTCTGGTCCTCCCATCATTGGCATGCCTAATTCTTCAGGCATGGGAAGGGTTCTGTCTAACACGCTTGAACTGAGCAATGTTGACCTCGCAGAGGAGTTTGTAAAGATGATCTCTGCCCAGAGGGGATTCCAGGCGAATTCAAGGATTATCACAACGGTTGATGAACTTACGCAGGAACTGGTGAACCTCAAGAGATAATCATAGGGTCTTGTCGGCAGAAAGCTGACAGTTCAGGAGAAAACGTTTTCTCTGGGGTCGTACAAGGGGCGCTGTTCTGACAGAAGGTTGGGACAGCGCCCCGGGTTTTATTAATATATCATCTCGCCAATAATCCATCGCAGTCATTCTTTTGACGGTGCATTGTCTTGGTAATAATCCTTATAAATCAATTATATGTATCGGGTACGGTATTTGCATTAGAGATGATGAACTTATATAAGAAGGGAGATGACATGGCAGAAGAAAAGCAGGAAACCAATCCTGAAGAAACAAAAAAGGTTCCAAAAAAAGGCGGGAAGAAAAAACTGATAATTATTGTGGCAGCGGCAGCAGTGCTTGTTATCGCTGCAGGAATAGCCGGGTATTTCATGTTCCTCGGCGGAAAGAGTTCAGTCAAAAAGGAGGCTCCAGTTGTTAAGGCATCCCTTATTGCCCTTGACCCGTTTGTGGTAAACCTTGCCGAGCCTGGAAGGTTTCTGAAGATGAGCATCCAGCTTGAGTTGTCTGATCCAGCTTCCCAGCCTGCCGTCGCGGAAAAAATCCCGCAGTTGAGAGACACCATTATTACACTCATGGGCAGCAAATCAATGGAATCAGTATCAAGTTCAGAGGGGAAGTTCCAGCTGAAGGACGAGATAATTCTCAGGGCGAATCAGGCGGTTGGCAAGGACATATTCAAAAATCTATATTTCACTGAATTTGTAATGCAATGAACAACGATCTGCTTTCACAAGACGAAGTTGATGCGCTACTGAGAGGTGTCCAGTCAGGCGAGATCGACACGGATACCGCCAAGGAAAAGATACTCTCAGGCGTCAGGAATTATGACTTCACGAGTCAGGAGAGGATTATCAGGGGAAGGATGCCGGGGCTCGAGATAACTAATGAACGGTTTACCCGGTTCTTCAGAAATTCCGTATCAGCTTTTATCAAGAAATTTGTCGATGTGGGTATCCAGAATACTGAAATTACCAAGTTTGGTGATTTCATGAAAACCATCCCCTTTCCTTCAAGCATAAGTATATTCAAAATGGAGCCCCTGAAAGGGTATGCCCTTTTTGTTATTGAAGCCCCGCTGGTGTTTGCTTTCATCGAGTTTTTCTTTGGCGGCAAAAGCGCTCGTTACGTGAAATCCGAGGGCAAGCCATTTACTGCCATCGAGCAGAGGGTCATCAAGCGTGTTGTGGATCTCGCATTTGTGGATATGGCAAATGCATGGAGCGGGTTAACTCCGATTCAGCCCGAACATGTCGGGTTCGAGATGAATCCCCAATTTGTAACTATTGTTACTCCGAGCGAGATTGTCGTAAAGATAGAGGTCAGCGTTGAAATTGAGGAGTTCAGCGGAAAACTGTTTTTCTGCATACCCTATTCCATGGTGGAACCGATCAAGGAGAAACTCTATTCAGGCATACAGAGCGAGAGATTTTCCATGGATCAGAGATGGGTTGAACGGCTGAAGGAAATGCTGGTGGAATCCAGGGTCAATGTTACTGCCGAGATTGGAAAGGTTCATCTGACTCTATCTGAAATCCTTGACCTCAAGGAAGGCAACGTGATAAGTCTTGGAAAAGCAATCAAAGATGAACTTGCTATCAGTGTTGAAGGAGTCAAGAAATTCAGCGGTATCCCCGGTTACAGCAGGGGGAATCAGGCAATTAAAGTAACGAAGATATCTGAAAGGAGCGTGTAATGAGTCAGGATACCGAGCAGACAGCCGGGAATGCAAACTTTGAAGAGTTTAAAGATGAAACGAAGAATGCCTCGACGGCAAGGGATATAGATTTTCTTCTTGACATCCCTCTTGAAGTGTCTGTAGAGCTGGGAAGGACAAGAATGCTTATCAAGGACCTGCTGCAGCTATGCCAGGGCTCTGTGGTGGAACTGGAAAAGCTTGCAGGGGAGCCCATGGAAGTTCTGGTCAACAGCAAACTGGTTGCGAAAGGTGAAGTCGTTGTCGTGAACGAAAAGTTCGGGGTAAGGCTGACAGACATCGCGAGTCCGACTGAAAGGTTGAGGCAACTGAAATGACGGGTTTGTACCTGCAGGTAATTTCAGCCCTTGCTATCGTAGTCGGTCTAATCTTTGTTGCCGCCTTTTTCCTTAAGAAGAGACAGGGGAAACCCGGACTTATGAAACTTGTGGCATACCAGTCTTTTGGCCCGAGGAGGGGGGTAGCAGCCATGAAGGTTGGCAGAGAGATACTGCTGATCGGGGTTACCGCAAGCGATCTGAAAGTTCTCAGAATATTCAACGAAGGAGATTTTGAGTCAGGGCTCTTTAACGAAATGAACACGAAAATGAAGAAACTTAAAGACATGAAGGAGCAGCTGAATGAACTTCAATGATCCAATTATTGAAGTCTTTCTTCTGATAAGTTTTCTTTCACTGCTGCCGGCTGTTCTCGTCATGTTTACGTCATTTACGCGGATTGTTGTAGTGCTTTCTTTTGCCCGCCAGGCAATAGGAGTACAGCAGATACCACCTACTCCTGTCATCATCGGGCTCTCGCTTTTCCTGACGCTTTTTGTTATGTCCCCAACCGTTGATGTCATCATTAAGGATGCGGTAAGCCCTTATATTGATAAGCAGATATCCATGCAGGAGGCATTCAGGAAGGCTGAGCCCCCGATCAAGGCATTCATGCTGAAACAGACACGTGAGAAGGATATTGCACTTTTTTTAAGCATAGCCAAGAAGGAAACACCGTCAAGCCCGTCAGAACTTCCCCTTAGGATTGTTGTGCCTGCGTTTGCCATAAGTGAGCTCAAGACAGCTTTTGAGATAGGATTCCTCATATATATTCCGTTCCTGATTATTGACATGGTAGTTGCCAGCATACTTCTCTCCATGGGAATGATGATGCTGCCGCCCGTCCTGATATCCCTTCCGTTCAAGCTGCTTCTGTTCGTGCTGATTGACGGATGGAACCTGCTGATAGGGTCAATTGTAAGGAGCTTCCAATGACAGTGGAACTCGTAAAGGATCTAGCTGGAGAGGTTTTCAAGACCATCCTTCTGGTTTCCGGTCCCATGCTTCTTGTTAGCCTCCTTGTCGGACTTTTGGTAAGTCTTTTCCAGGCCGTGACTCAGATTCAGGAGTTTACCCTTACTTTTGTACCAAAGATAGTTGCGGTATTTTTCTGCATATTCCTGTTTTTCCCTTGGATATCAAGGGTACTGATAAACTTCACAAATAACATATTTGAAAAGATACCGGTATACATAAAATGAACTCATCATTATTTGCTCAGTATCTGCCGAATTTCCTTTTTATCCTTCTCAGGGCGGGGATTGTTATGAGCCTGCTCCCTGCCATAGGAAGCAGGAACTTTCCCGCGCAGTTCAAGATCGGGATTGCCGTTGCAATTGCCCTGATCCTTTCACCAGTTGTCGATTTTCCGGTTACCCGGGCAGGCATACCGTTTGTGGTAATGCATGAAATAATCTTCGGGATTGCCTTCGGATTTGCCGCCCGTTTTATCTTCCTGGCGGTTGATATGGCGGGACAGCTCATGAGCACCTCGATGGGGATGTCAATTGCAACGGTATTCAATCCCGAGGTTGGACAGACAACAGATTTGTCGCAGCTATATGGTGTCATAACGATGCTTGTTTTTTTTGCCATTGACGGACACCATGATCTTATTTATGTATTTGTACGGAGCTATGAATGGCTTCCCGGAGGACAGATAAACATCGCGAATCTTTTCGCCACCCTTGTTTCCATTACGTCAAAAATGTTTGTCATAGCGCTGAAGCTTTCTGCTCCTGTTGTCCTTGGTATGGTCATCTCGAATATTCTCCTCGGATTCATCTATAAAGTAGCTCCGCAAATAAATGTATTCTTTGTCGGGTATCCGGTATTCATGTTTGTCGGATTTATAATTCTGTTTTTCGGGATTACCGTTTTTGTGAACGGCATCGGCGGATATTTTGGCACAATGAAAGGAGAGCTGATAAGGGTTATTGAGGCAGCGAAGGGCTAAGAATGGCGGAATACGACGAGAGAACAGAACAGGCTACGCCGCGAAGGCGGCAGAAGGCACGCGAAAAGGGACAGGTTGCGAGGAGCCATGAACTTATTTCCATATCAACCATGGCAGGGACCATCCTGATGTTCTCTGTTGCCGGGACTTCTTTCATGAACAACCTTTCTTCACTTACCGGCAGACTCCTGGGCCTTCAATACGGGAGAGACCCTTTTAATGTCATGAGGTCTGCCTCCGTGGAGACGATGATGCTGATTCTTCCTTTTCTGGCCATCTCAGCGGTCTTCGCACTGTTTGCCGGGGTGATTCAGGGCGGGTTTATCATGAAACCGCTTGGGTTTGAGTTGGAAAAACTCAATCCTCTGAACGGTTTCAAGAAACTGTTCTCACGGGAAGGGCTGATGGTGTTTCTCAAAAGCCTCGTAAAATTTATCATCGGCGGTGTCCTTTTCTACTCGGTCATAAAGAGCATAGTTTTTATTCTTCCCTCGACGCTTGATATGGATATTGTCGGGATAAAAAACGCTTCTTACCGGCTGATATTCAAGATTGTCCTGTGGGCGTTTGGGACTTTTTTTGTTGTGGCAGTTATCGACTACTTTTATGAAAGATGGAGATTTGAGCGCTCCATCAGGATGAGCAGGGATGAGATACGGGAAGAGTACAAAGAGACAGAAGGCAATCCGCTGATCAAATCGAGAATCAGAAGTCTGCAGCGTGAGATGGCAAGGCGGCGCATGATTCAGGAGGTTCCGAAGGCAACCGTGGTTATAACAAACCCGACACATCTTGCTGTAGCGCTTTTCTACAAAAGGGATGATATGTCCGCGCCGCAGGTTATTGCAAAAGGCGCCGGAGTAATCGCTGAAAAAATCAGAGAGGTTGCACGGGCACACCATATTCCAATTGTTGAGGATAAACCTCTCGCGAGGGCTCTCTATAAGCTCCGAATTGATTCATACATACCGGAAGAACTGTATGCGGCGGTTGCCAGGATACTTGCATACATTTTCAAGATAAGGGTAGCGGCATGAAATCCGGGGCAGTAAAAGGAGTTGACGCATAATGAGTAAAATCCTTTTCTTTCTCAGGCAGCGCGGCGATATCGCGATTGCCATAGCAGTCGTATCCATCCTTGGGATCATGATACTCCCGGTTCCGCCGTTTGTTTTGGATATTTTTCTCTCTTTCTCCATTTCACTTGCAATTGTAATCCTTATAATTGGCATGTATGTGCGGAAGCCGCTGGATTTTTCCGTATTCCCTTCCATCCTGCTCATAACAACCCTTTTCAGGCTTGCATTGAACGTTGCCTCCACGCGGCTGGTTCTCCTGAAGGGGAGTGAAGGTATAGACGCGGCCGGTGAGGTAATCAAGGCTTTCGGAAGTTTTGTTGTTGGTGGAAATTATACGGTAGGACTTATCATTTTTCTCATTCTGATAGTTATCAATTTTGTGGTTATCACAAAGGGTTCGGGAAGGATTGCCGAAGTTGCCGCCAGGTTTACCCTTGATGCCATGCCAGGCAAACAAATGGCGATAGACGCGGATCTTAATTCAGGACTGATTGATGACGCGGAGGCGAGAAGAAGAAGGGCCGCAATTGCGCAGGAGGCGGATTTTTATGGCGCTATGGATGGTGCCAGCAAATTCGTGCGTGGTGACGCGGTTGCCGGTGTGCTCATTACCTTCATCAATATTATCGGCGGCCTGATTATCGGCGTTCTGCAGAAGGGGATGCCTTTTGCGGAAGCGGCAAAGACCTATACAATACTGACGGTAGGCGACGGACTCGTTACACAGATGCCGGCGCTGCTTATCTCAACTGCCGCTGGTATTGTTGTAAGCCGCGCGGGAATGGAAAGTGACCTCGGCAAAGATATAACAAAGCAGGTTTTTTTCAATCCAAAAGCGCTTGCCACAGCGGCAGGGGTCATGGGTGTTCTTGGTCTGGTTCCAGGACTTCCTCATCTTCCGTTCTTTCTCCTTTCCGCCGGGTCAGGCGCCCTGGCATATGCCATTGCAAAACCTGAGGCTGTCGAGGAGAAAGAGGAACGGATCAAACCTGTGGCAGAAGAACCTCCTATAGAGACGTTTATTGAGATTGAACCGCTTACTTTTGAGATTGGCTACGGACTGATTCCGCTTGTGGAGAGCGAAAAGACCGAGCTTCTTAACAAGATCAAGGCTATGCGGAGGCAGCTTGCATCTGAGCTCGGATTTGTTGTTCCTTCAATTCACATAAAGGACAATTTACAACTGAGGCCTCATGAGTACAGCTTCCTTATCAGAGGAATTGAAGTGGCTCGGGGAGAGGTTATGATGGGACACTTCCTTGCTGTGGCATCCGGTGAAACTGAAAAAATAGAAGGCGTGCCGACAAAGGAGCCGGCGTTTGGGCTGCCCGCGTACTGGATCAGCGAAAAAGATGTAGAGACGGCCCAGACAAAAGGATATATGGTTGTTGATATTGCCACGGTAATCACTACACATGTAACCGAGCTTATCAAATCCCATGCCTGGGAATTGCTCACCCGGACAGAGGTTCGGACTCTTCTCGACAGTCTCTCAAAGAACTATCCGAAGATTGTTGATGAACTGATACCCTCGACCCTGACGTTCGGAAACGTTCAGCGCGTGTTACAGAACCTTCTCCGGGAGCGGGTTCCTATTAATGATCTTGTTACCATCCTTGAGACCCTGCTTGATACCGCGGTAATGACTAAGGATACCGAATTGCTTACCGAATATGTAAGGCAGGCGCTCTCAAGATATATCAGCAGGCAACATATGTCAGCCGAAGGCGATATTCGGGTTATGACGCTTGATCCGGTTTTTGAACGCCACTTCTCTCAGGCGCTTGAAGATGGCGGCGCAATAAGCCCGGGGGTTGTGAATAAGCTTATGAGCGCTGTGGAGACAGCTGTCAGGGACGACAAGTTCAGAGGTGCCCTGCCGGTTATTCTGTGCTCAACTCAGGTAAGAAGGTTCCTCAGAAAAATTACCGAGAGATTTATGCCTTCTCTGGTCATCCTCTCCAACGCGGAGATATCACCGTCAGTACGTGTGACGATAACAGGGGTGTTGAGATATGAAGATTAAGAAATTCAAGGCAAAAACATTTGCAGGGGCTCTGGAACTGGTGAAGAAGGAGCTCAGCGAGGATGCGGTAATCCTTTCAACAGAAGAGAAAAAAGGGTTCAGGCCTTATGTAGAGGTTACTGCTGCGGTGGACTATGACCAGACAGTAAGCGAAAAGACTGTAAAAGGTCAGTTTGTCAGCCGGGAAATAGCGCCGGAAGGAGAACGTCCATCTTATGTATCATCAGGCCAGGGTGAGATTAAAACAGAGATAGAGAAACTCCGTGAGACGATTGAGGGAATGAGAAACTCCGGATATGAGATGACGCTGCCTCCCAAAAAGAGGCTGCTGTTCAACTTCCTCAGGGAAAGATCCGTACGTGAAAAGTTCGCGCTCAGTTTATGCAGAAGGGCGGAAAATATGAATGAAATACATTCCCTGATATCATCAGATGTCAAGGTCGGCTCATTCGGCACGAGCGGAAAGGCGGTTATGCTCATCGGCCCTACAGGAGTTGGAAAGACAACAACTATAGCGAAACTTTCCGGACATGCGATAAAAGAAGGCAAAAGGGCTGCCATAATAAGCCTTGATACCTACCGCATCGGGGCAATTGAGCAGATGCGCATATATGCAAAGATCATGGGCATCCCATTTACTGTTATCCCGAATATAAGGGAACTGCGGGACAGCTATCCGCGGCTTTCGGAAGGAAGGGATATTGTTTTTATTGATACCACCGGAAGAAATCCGATGGACGGAACATATATCAGTGATATTGCTGAAGTATGTTCCACGGAGTTGCCGGTTGAACTCCACCTTCTCATGAGTGCCAACTCTGATGATGAATTCATGACCGAGTCCTACAAGTTCTACAGCAGACTGCCTATTGACTGTATCGCGTTTACTAAGGTGGATGAGGGAGTCAGGTTTGGCTCACTGTATAACCTTATGCTTACCTACCAGAAACCGGTTGCATACATTACAACAGGACAGAAAGTCCCTGGAGATCTCGAGTTCGCTTCATCTGACAGGATTACCAGTCTCATACTAAAGAAGGAGTGCTACACATGCTGAAAGAAGGGACAGCCAAGGGTAAATACGTACAAACGATTGCGGTAAGCAGCGGAAAGGGCGGTGTCGGCAAGACCAATGTTGTTGCCAATCTTGCGATCGCGATGAGAAAACTGAACAAGGAGGTTATGATTCTCGATGCGGACCTCGGGCTCAGCAATATTGATGTCCTCCTCCATCTTGCCCCACGGTACAACATGCAGCATGTTCTGAACGGCGAGATGACACTCCATGATGTGGTTATTGAAGGTCCTCAGGGCATCAAGATACTACCTGCGAGTTCAGGTATTCAGGAACTGACGGCGCTTGATGAATTCCAGCGGCTGAGACTGCTTGAAGAGTTCAATTCTTTTCATTCCGATGTGGATGTGCTTTTGATTGATACTGCCGCCGGGATATCGGAAAATGTCGCTTTTTTCTGTATCGCCGCGCAGGAAATCATAATCGTGACTTCCCCTGAGCCTACTGCCTTTACTGATGCCTATGCGCTGATCAAAGTGCTGTTTACTCGCTATCAGGAAAAGAATTTCAAGGTACTTGTAAATTTGGTAATTGATCAAACTGAAGGGTTTGAGGTTTTCAGAAGGCTTTCAGTGGCAGCGGAGAGGTTTCTCAACATATCACTCGATTATCTCGGCTGCATCCCCTTTGACGATTCAGTACAGAAGGCCGTAAGGTTGCAGCAGGCGTTTCTGGACCGCTATCCGGGCAGCATAGCTTCCCGCCGCATTACTGAAATAGCGTCGAAGATTCTGAAGTCAAAAGGAGACGTGAAAGGCACGCTGCAGTTTTTTATCGGGAACCTGTTGTCCGTGCCTGAGCCTGTGACACGATAAAGGAATATGATAACAGCATACAAGACAGAATTGAGCGAAGCGGAAAAGGAGAAAATCATCAATGAGTTTCTCCCGATGATCAAGTACACGGCATACCGGCTGACCTGGCGGCTTCCGCCGCAGCTTACTGTTGATGACCTTATCAGCGCCGGCGTTATCGGGCTTCTCGATGCCCTGCAGAGGTATGAAGAAGGCAGGGTCAAGCTGAACACCTTTGCTGAGTTCAGGATAAAGGGAGCCATGCTTGATGAGCTCAGGGCACAGGAGTGGATGCCGAAATCACTCAAGAAAAAGGTTGACACTGTCAAGAAGGCCCACCTTCAGATGGAAAAAGAGCTCGGGAGATTACCTGAGGACAAGGAAGTCGCGGATCTGCTTGGTATAAGCCTTGACGAATATTACAAAATACTCCAGAACGCGAGTTCAACAGTGGCATTGCGGTTCGAGGATTTTGGCAATAATGACGGGGAACACAATCTTGATGTAACAGAGTGTATCTCTGATCCTGAAGCCAGGAGTCCGCTTGATATCTTCGAGGATAAGAGCAAGAAAGAGATGCTTGCTAAGATAATCAGCGAACTGCCCGAGAAGGAGAAGCTTGTGCTTTCACTTTATTATTGGGAAGAGATGACCATGAAGGAGATTGGCAAGGTCATGGACCTTACAGAAAGCAGGGTATGCCAGCTGCACAGCCAGTCATTGATCAGGCTCAAGGCAAAGATGCATAATAACCGAGGTGGCTGAACTTATGATTTCGGGTTATACAATAAGCAGTAAGGCTGAAATGATAAAGTGCCTGTTAAAGATTATCCGTCAATTTCCGATTATAAAAGTAGTCCGTATAACGGAGGAGGAATGACTATGCATTCAAGACGGCTTCAGACGTTGATCAATAACCTCTCATCCCCGGATGCTTCAAAAAGGCGTTCTGCCGCGGACGCACTGTCTGCGGGAGATGAACGGGCAATATACCCGCTTGTAAAGGCCTTGAAGGATGAGAACCAGGGAGTCCAGGATGCAGCCATGCGTTCACTGATCTCCATAGGCGGAGAGGTTACCGCTTATATGGTGGTGCCCCAGTTGAGGGGGGAGGCATATCTCAGGAATACTGCGCTGATTATACTTAAGGATATTGGTCCTGCAACGCTCCCTACGCTTTCTTATCTTTTCAAAGATAAGGATGATGATGTCAGGAAATTCGCGCTCGACCTTATCTGCGAGATTGGACAGTATGATACCCCCGGAGAAATCGTCTCTCTGCTCAGGAGTGATCCAAATGCCAATGTGAGGGCATCCGCAGCCAAGGCACTGGGCATCCTTGATTTCAGGGATGCGCTTCCTGACTTGTTGAAGGCCCTGAAGGATGAGGAGTGGGTATGCTTCTCTGCGCTTGAATCCCTTGCGCTGATGGGTGATGAAGCGCCGGTTATTCCTATCACCGATTTATTAGTCAGCAAATCCGAAACTGTCAGGTTTGCCGCGATTGAAACTCTTGGAAAGGTAACTTCAGCCGGATCATCTGATGCTCTCCTCAAACATTTCTTAAAGGTGGAAGGATTTGAAAAGGAGGCTTGTCTCAAGAGCCTCATACAGAACGGCATAACTCCTTCCATGACGGAGGTATCCGGCATGCTGATGGAAATGTTTGTAAACAGCGAATGGGATGACCGGATGATTGCTCTGAAAGGGCTTGCTGATTTGGGTGATCCGAAGGCAGTTTTCAACATTATTGATATAGCGGGTTCCCTTGATGCGTCAAACCCTGATGATGAAGAGAGACTCTATGTAATCAAGGATTCTCTCAGGTCATTCGGATGTGCAGGCGCGCTACTTGACGCGCTCGACAATCCTGCCCTGAGGTTCCGGGGAAAACAGATAGCGATTGAACTTGTGGGGGATTTGGGCTGCAGCGAGGCCGTCCCCCATCTGATAAGGCTTTTTGAGAGCAAGCTGAGGGATGTGAAGCGGGCAAGCATCAGGGCCCTTGGCGAAATAGACGGAGGGCTTGCTACCAAGACACTTGTCGAAGCGATTCATGATGACTATGACGGGCATGTGCGGAGAATCGCGGTTGCCGCGTTGGGCAGGCTTGGAATCGGTGAGGCTGTCACGCCGCTCCTGCAGCTTCTTCAGGTTGAGCGTTACCGGGATGTTATTCAGGAGGCGGTAAGCTCTCTTATGGTTCTCGACCCGCAGGCACTGGCAGCGCATATCAATGAAATGAGCCCTGCGGTAAGGGACGTTGCTGAACAGATGACCAATGAAGGCAAAGAAACGGTAAAGGAATAAGAATGGGTATTGTACTTCAGGATACTACGTTCAAACAGTTAAGAGACTATATTTATGAGAAAAGCGGCATTTTTATTTCCGATGCCAAGAAATATTTCATAGAAACCAGACTTCTGCAAAGGGTCCAGAATCTTAAACTTGCCGGATTTGATGAATACCTCCAGGCGGTAAAGTTTGGAACTAACGGGGATGAACTTAACAGGCTCTTTGACGCCATTACGACAAATGAGACGTTCTTTTTCCGTGAGAATCAGCATCTTGATTTGTTTGCAGACCATGTATTAACGGAGCTTCCGAAGCTCAGGAAATCCAGTTCCGTGAAAATATGGTGCGCGGCGTCTTCAACCGGAGAAGAGCCATACACGATTGTGATGACACTCAGAGAAAAGAAGCCCGGGACATTCATTGATATTATAGCATCAGATATAAGTGACGCTGTACTTGCTTCCGCAAAGAAGGCGGTATATAACTCTTATTCAGTCAGAAATGTTTCCGAGGCATATCTCAAGAAATACTTCAAGGTGCATGACCAGACCTATGAACTTGACCCTCTGGTGAAGAATTCGGTCAGATTCATGAACGTCAATCTGATGGATGAAAAAAAGGTAAAGACCATCCGTGACATGGATGTGATTTTCTGCCGGAATGTTCTGATATATTTTGATGACAGGGCAAAACAAAAGGTTGTATCACTTCTCTATGACAGCCTTCGCCCGAAGGGTTTCCTTTTTATAGGGGCCTCGGAAAGCCTTCACAGTATTACACGGGCATTCAGGCCTGTCATTATCAATAAAACAGTAGTTTACCAGAAGATATGATAAGGAAAAGGAGTATGAACATGATAATGGTTCTGAACAGGTCTGAATTATTGACATGCTGCCGGTCAAAGCCGGGCGTACTTGAAGAGGTGACATCATGAAACTTATGGTGGTTGATGACGACCCGACTACAAGAAGGCTCCTTGGGATGTATCTGAAGACAAAGGGGTTTACTGTTGTATTTGCGGAAAACGGTCTTGATGGTCTGGAAAAACTTGCTACAAATGAGGTGCAGCTCATCCTGTCAGACCTGAATATGCCCTATATGGACGGCATTGAGTTCGTAAAAAACCTCAGGGCGGATCCTGGCTCGCAGGACATCCCGGTTCTCATGGTTACAACAGAAGCTGATCCGGAGGAACAGCAGAAGGCTTTCGCGGCAGGCGCCAACGGATATCTAATAAAGCCGGTAACAGCGGATATGGTTGTCCAGAAGATCCGGGAAATACTTAAGGAGATATTCGCGAAGGGAGGTGCTCAGAATGCATGATCATAAGATGAAGATACTGGTTGTGGATGATTTCTCAACAATGCGCCGCATAGTGAAAAATGTCCTGAAACAGCTTGGATTCGAGAATATTGAAGAGGCTGAGGACGGCGCACAGGCCTATATGAAACTGAAGACAGGCGGGTTCGAATTTGTTGTAAGCGACTGGAATATGCCCAATATGGACGGCCTTGATCTTCTGAAAAAGGTTAGAAGCGACCCGGAACTGAGCAAGCTGCCTATTCTGATGGTCACGGCGGAAACGGAAAAGGAGAAGGTCGTGGAGGCGATAAAGGCTGGTGTCAGCAGCTACATTGTCAAGCCGTTTACTGCCGAAGTCCTGAAGGATAAAATGGAAAGGATACTTGAAAAACAGGGGAAATGACGCGTGGTTTGATGTATTATCCTGAATTCTTTTACATAAACCGGGTACACAAGGAGACAGAATATGTCAGATGAGATGGAAGAAATCATAGCGGATTTTATCACCGAGTCAGAAGAGTCACTCGATAAGATTGACCCCCTTTTCATTGAACTTGAGGTGAAGGGATATGACAGGGAAATCCTCAATGACATATTCAGAAGCATGCATACCATCAAAGGCGCTGCCGGATTCCTCGGATTCCAGAACCTTGTAAATGTCGCCCACCGTTCGGAAAGTATTCTCAAGAAACTGAGAGAAGGTGAGATGATGCTTACAAAGCCGTTGATGGATGTAATCCTGAAAAGTGTTGACATGCTCCGGATTCTTCTTCAGCACATCAAGGTCAAGGACGGAATCGAGGAGGATACCTCAGCTCTCCAGCTGGAACTGGAATCAGTACTCTGTGGCTCACCATCAGTTACAACTCCTCCTGAAGTATCAACACAATCTGAAGCGGGGCAACAGGAACCGATACATCCGGAAGTAGTGCATCCGGAAGTGGTGCCTCAGGAAGCGCTACATCAGGCACCTCTTGCTGAACCAGCGGCTTCCTGCCAGCTGACTGCCCCGGGAACGGAACAGGGAGCAGCTCCAGCAGCCCCTCCTGTGTCCCAGACCCAGACCTTGAGGGTTGATATAAACAGGATTGACAAGGTTATGGACCTGACCGGCGAAGTAGTGTTGGTCAGAAACAGGCTCCTGAACATTGTCAATTATCTTGAGCGGAAATATGCGGATGACCCACATGTTGAAAACCTTTTTGAAACTGTTTCATTCCTTGATCTTGTAACATCTGATATGCAACTGGCGGTTATGAAGATTAGGATGCAGCCAATCAAGAAAGTTTTCAGCAAGTTCCCAAGGCTTGTCCGCGATATATCGGCAGCGCTTGGAAAGGATGTTGATCTTAAGATATCCGGTGAGGATACTGAAGTCGACAAATCCGTCGTGGAGCAGATTGGCGACCCGCTGGTACATATTATCAGAAATGCCATGGACCATGGGCTTGAAGTAACGGAAGAACGGCGTCTGAAGGGAAAGCCTGAAAAGGGGACGATTTCCATAAGCGCCTATCAGAAGGGCAACCAGATAGTTATTGAAGTGACGGATGACGGCAAGGGAATAAACCTTGAAAAAGTCAAGCGCAAGGCAGTGGAGAAATCACTTATATCAGAGGAAGAAGCGATGAGGATGTCTGATGAATCAGCGACAAATCTTATCTTCCTTCCGGGTTTTTCAACTGCGGAAGTGGCAACAGAACTGAGCGGCCGTGGTGTCGGTATGGACGTGGTTAAAACAAACATTAACAAACTCAACGGATATGTGGAAGTAACCACAAAGAAAGATATGGGGTCTGTTTTCAGAATAAGCATTCCTCTTACCCTGGCCATTATTCAGACCCTTATGGTAAGAACTGACAGTTCCCAGTATGCCATTCCCCTTGCCCCTATTGAGGAGACTCTTAAAGTATCCAAAAATGAGATTTCCTATGTTGCGGGACAGAAGGTTATGGTTATCAGAGGCAGGGTGCATCCGGTCTTTGAACTGGCTGAAATGCTTGGCAAGCGCCGGGGTAATGATTCCGAGAACCGCTATGCGGTTGTTGTTTCAATAGGCGACAGGAGGTTCTGTATTGCAGTTGATGAGCTGCTCGGCCAGGAAGAGGTTGTTATCAAGAACATCGATGGCATAGATACTGATTCATCCTATATTCTGGGAGCAACCATAACCGGTAATGGCAAGGTTGTTCTCATACTCGATCTTGCAGCTATATCAAGAAATGTCCTTGGGACGATAAAGGCCTGATAATTGGAGAAGGAGGGAACATTGCAACAGTACATAGGATTTACTTTAGGTAACGGCGAATACACAATACCTATTCTCAAAGTTCGCGAGATCATCAACAGACCTGTGCTGACTAAGATTCCCCAGTCTCCTCCCTATATTGAGGGTGTGACAAATCTTAGAGGGAGCATTATCCCGATTGTCAATCTGAAAAAGATTGTCCATCTGGCTGAGAACGGTGGCGTGCCTCAGAGGGTGATTGTTGTTTCAAGCGGCAGGGTGACCTTCGGCATTCTTGTTGACGGAATAACCGGGGTCATCAATATTGACGAGTCAACCGTTGAACCCCCTGAGCGTTTTCTCAATGAACAGATTGAACAGATTGAAGGCATTGCCAAACTTCAGGACAGGCTCGTTGTTCTCCTCGATACAAGAAAGCTGCTTCCCTTTGAGGACATGGCACTTTTTGAAGATGCTGTTGATGTCGGGGAAACTGAAAAAGATGGGAGCGTTGAGGTTGTGAAGACAATCCAGACCATGGGAGGAGAGATGCAGGTAAAGGAATTACACAGCGCAAAGGAATATTTCGAGAAAAAAGGGCTGCTCCCGGGCGACCCGAAATGTGCTGTCTATAACGACATTGTTCAGTTTATGGAAGCCCTGGTGAATCAGGATTATGACAAAGCAGATACCCTTATGCAGAGCGTGGTCAAGCAGGGGCAGAGTGACCTCTTTAAGGAGCTTGGAAAGGTAACCCGTAAACTCCACAACGCAGTGAAGGGCTTCAAGGAATCCATTGACCCGAGATTAAAGGACATGACAGAGACAGCGATGCCCAATGCGATAGATCGCCTCAACTACGTCATTGACAAGACAGAGGAGGCAGCAAACAAGACCATGGGTGTTGTGGAAAAATATCTTGTCGGAATGGATGACCTTGCTGCCCATATACGGAAGATCAAGGAACCTGAAGAAACTGCCGCATATCTGAAACAGTTTAAAAACGGCCTTGAGGATGATCTGACCCTGATCCTGACAACTCAGTCATTCCAGGATTTGACCGGTCAGACGCTTAAGAAGGTCATCAATCTCGTCAGTGATATTGAAGAGGAACTGGTACGGCTTATTGCCACCTTCGGCGTCAAGCTTGAAACCGGTACAAAAGCTGATGAAATTACGCCGGAGAAGGTTTCCCAGTCCGGAGTGGATGATCTGCTGAAGGACTTTGGCTTCTGATGGTAAAGGTACTCATTGTAGACGACTCTGCTTTTATGAGGAACGCGCTCACGAGCATGCTTTCCTCAGACCCTGAGATACAGGTCATCTCTACTGCAAGAGATGGCCTTGAGGCAATAGAAAAGGTTGCGTCCTTAAGGCCTGATATCGTTACAATGGATATCGAAATGCCAAGAATGGACGGGATTACGGCGCTCAGGCAAATTATGGAAAAGACACCGGTTCCTGTGATCATGGTCAGTTCTCTTACCACAGACGGCGCAAAGGTTACCCTTGACGCCCTGAATCTCGGAGCCTCGGATTTTATACCCAAGAATATTTCAGAACTATCCGTGAATATTATAAAGATCAAGGAGCTTCTTATTGACAAAATAAAGCAGATTGCGCGCAAGGGAATTGTCAGGAAGAGAATACAGATACCGGAAAGGGCAAGGGAAGCACAAAAAACTGCTGAAGTATTAAAACAGATGCCGGTCAGAACTACAGGGGAGAGAAAAGTAAGTATAGTATCAATAGGGGCATCAACCGGGGGCCCCAAGGCATTGCAGGATATCATCCCTCTTCTCCCGAAGGATTTTCCCGTGCCGATTGTCATTGCCCAGCATATGCCGCAGAACTTTACCGGACCATTCGCGGAACGGCTGAATCAGATGAGCAGGATTACAGTGAAGGAGGCGGAAGAGGGAGAACCTCTTAAGCCGGGCACTGCATTTATTGCCCCGGGCAGGGGGAATATGCGGGTAGTGCGAAGAAGAGGCATTGAAACCATAATCAGTATTTCGGACAACAGGGAGGAATTCATCTACCGCCCGTCTGTTGACGCGCTTATGCTTACAATATCAGAGAATTATCCCGGCAGGGCGCTTGGTGTTATTCTCACGGGTATGGGCAATGACGGCCTCAAAGGGCTTACCGCGGTAAAGAAAACAGGAAGCCGCATCTTTGCCCAGAACGAGGAGACCTGCGTCGTCTACGGTATGCCGAAGGCGGTTGTGGACGCGGGCATCGCGGACAAGGTCCTTCCGATAGAGGAGATTGCCGGAGAAATAATCAACTCGGTGTAACATCCCGGTACCGTCAGGAAAAGACAAAGGAGAGGGCTTAAGCTCGCTCCTTTTTTTTGTCGGAAACAGTGTGTTCAGGAGAAGATCTTTTGATAAACATAGAGCCGACTGCGCCTAATATG
>Ga0233425_10000930_pt1 | contig 70188 bp, 55 predicted proteins | sample Watercolumn_Towu_2_FD_181712 | JGI IMG/M metagenome (GOLD analysis project Ga0233425, IMG submission 181712) | Freshwater microbial communities from Lake Towuti, South Sulawesi, Indonesia - Watercolumn_Towuti2014_140_MG | ecosystem: Environmental > Aquatic > Freshwater > Lake | place... | reverse complement strand
AACCTGAACACGTTGATCTACACGCTCATCAATCTGCGACTGCTTCACCGGCTCAAGACCAAATCTTAAAGACCGTCTACCCAAACGTAACCAGTCATTGACTGGTTACGCTTTTTCAAGCCAAAAAACGTAACCGGTCAGGACTTGTCCAACCCTCTAAACCTTGTAAAAATTGGCTTTGCAGAAAGAATTGAATCCTGTCATGAAACACGTACAGAAACTTCTTCGCTATATCAGACCCTACTGGAAGCGAGCGACCATTGCATTGGTGCTGCTGACCTCGCTGGTTTTTCTTGATCTGACGCTGCCTCGTCTGATCCAGCGCATCATTGACCAGGGCATCCATGCCAAAAACATGACCGTCGTCGTCCAGACCGCGGCTTTAATGCTCAGCATCTCACTGGTCAGCATGTTGATCGCGGTTGGCAATAACAACCTTTCGGTGCAAGTGGGTGAGAGCGTGGCGCGCGATCTGCGCGAGGCCTTGTTCATCAAGATCCAGAAGTTCTCTTATGGCAACCTAGACCACTTCACCACCGGCAAGCTGATGGTGCGGATGAGCAGTGATACCAGCGCTTTCCAGCGGCTGGTGCAGGTGACGCTGCGCATTGGAACGCGCGCGCCTCTGTTGATGGTCGGCAGCCTGATCTTGATGTTCAACACGGATCAACGGCTGGCGCTGACTCTCCTACCGCTCTTGGTGGTGATGTCGGTCATTATTGTGGTCTTTATTGTTTACATGGAGCCGCTCTTCCGTTCGGTGCAGCAAAAAATGGACCGGTTGAACACCGTCCTACAGGAAAATATCGCCGGGGCGCGGTTGGTCAAGGCTTTCGTGCGCGCTGACTTTGAGGGCAAGCGCTTCGAGATGTCCAACGAAGAATACACAGACCGCAGCATCAAGGTCATGCAGTTCATGTCCACCATGTCGCCGGCATTGACCATCTTCGTCAACATTGGGATGGTGATCGTCATCTGGTCAGGCGGGCTGCAAGCCATCCGTGGCACTCTCTCGCTGGGACAGATTGTTGCCCTGACGAATTACCTGCTCACGACGATGACGCCGCTGACGCTGATGACCATGCTTGCCAATACTTGGGCAAATGGGTTCGCTTCGGCGCAACGCATCAACGAGGTGCTCGATACGGTTCCCGAGGTCCAGGACGCGCCCCAAGCGCAGCCGCTTCCGGCACGGATCGAGGGGCGGTTGTCCTTCGAGGATGTTTCATTCCACTACAACGGCAGTCACGACACCACCGTTCTAAACGGGGTGACCCTGACCGCCGAACCCGGGCAGACGGTCGCCATCTTGGGCGCCACGGGAGCTGGGAAGTCTAGCCTGGTCAATCTGATCCCACGATTCTATGATGTAGCTGTTGGCCGGGTGATGTTGGATGGCAGAGACCTGCGCCAGATTCGACAGGATTCCTTGCGCGGCCAGGTCACCATTGTTCCACAGGAGACGGTTCTGTTCACCGGCTCGGTGCGTGACAATATTCGCTATGGACGTCCGGAGGCCAGCGAGGAGGAGGTTATGGCTGCTGCCAGGGCAGCCCAGGCTCACGATTTCATCATGGCCCTGCCAAAAGGCTACGATACGCACATCGAGGAACGTGGCGTTAACCTTTCCGGCGGGCAGAAACAACGGATTGCCATCGCCCGGGCTTTGCTTGTCCAACCCAGGATCCTCATACTCGATGATGCCACCAGTTCTGTGGATGTTGAGACCGAGACAAGGATCCAGTCTGCCCTGCAGCAGTTGCAACACAAGATCACCACCTTCGTGGTGGCGCAGCGCATCAGCACGGTGCTCAACGCCGACAAGATTGTGGTCATGGATCAGGGCCGGGTGGCTGCTGAAGGTACCCACACCGATTTAATGAAATCCAGCAGAATCTATCAGGAAATCTACGATTCTCAGTTGGGGGATGGGATCCACGAGGATCAGTTCGTGAGATTCGGAGAATAACCGTATGCCCCCTGAAGAACGTTCCCGCAGCGAAGTAGCTGCCAGCTTCATGCCGCGCCGGCCGGCCCAGGTGAGCCGGATCGAGAAGGCGCACGATCCGCGCCGCGCCCTTATCCGTCTGCTGCCCTACTTGCGGCCATATACTACGGCGCTGGTGATGGTGCTGGTCTTTGTATCGATCTATACCCTAATGGGGTTGATGGGTCCCTACCTCCTAGGCCAGGCGATTGACAAATTCATCGGCGGCAAGAATGCCAGCGGACTGGCGCGCATTGCCGTGCTCATGCTGGCCGTCTATTTGCTGACCAACCTCTTCAATGCAGTCGCGAACTGGGTCATGTCCGTGGTCTCGCAGCGTGCGCTCAAGCGGTTACGCCGCGACCTGTTCGAGCACCTGCAAACCCTCTCGCTCAGTTTCTTCGACCACCACCCGGCTGGCGAACTGATGAGCCGCCTGACGAACGATATTGACGCCATCAACCAGGCTGTTTCGCAGAATGTCACCTCACTGGTGGCCAGCGTCCTTTCGCTGGCTGGGATCCTGGTGACTATGTTCATCCTGAATGCCTGGCTGGCGCTGGCCACGCTGGTGGTCGTGCCGATCATGCTTTGGTTCACCAATTTCGTCGCCCGGTACACTCGCAAGGGCTTCCGCGAACTGCAAATGCAGTTGGGACGGCTGACGAGCACTACCGAAGAAGCCATCAGCGGTCAGAAGGTGGTGCAAGCCTTTCGGCGCAACGAGTCGGTGATCGAGGAGTTCCGCGAGCGCAACCAGGCCGTATTCCGAGCCGGGGTGTACGCCAACTCGTATGCCCTGCTACTGATGCCGCTCAGCAACGTACTGGGCAACTTCTTCATTATCGTCCTGGCCGGGCTGGGAGGATATCTAGCCTTGCAAGGGCTGGTCAGCGTGGGGACGATCGCCACGTTCATCGTATATGGTCGCAACTACGTTCAGCCGCTCCAGCAACTGGCGAACATGTACAATGCCATCCAAGCCGCACTGGCCGGCTTGGAGCGCGTCTTCGAGATCATGGATACCCAACCTGAGGTGATGGACGATGCGCAGGCCGTCGCCTTCGACAAGATCGATGGCGACGTCCGGTTCGAAGATGTAGATTTTGGCTACCTGCCTGATGTGCCGGTCATCAAACACATGAGCCTGAAGGCCAAGGCCGGCCAGATCACCGCGCTGGTCGGACCGACTGGCGCCGGGAAGACCACCATCGTCAACCTGCTTGGACGCTTCTACGATATTCAGGGTGGACGGATCAGTATTGATGGGCGCGACATCCGGCACGTGCGCAAGACCGACTTGCGCCGTAAATTGGGTGTGGTCTTACAGGACACTTTCCTTTTTGCCGACACCGTCATGGAAAACATCCGCTATGGGCGGTTGGAGGCCACTGACGAGGAAGTCATCCACGCCGCCGAACTGGCCGACGCCGATCCCTTCATCCGCCAGTTGCCGCTTGGCTATCAGACCTTGTTGACCGAGCGCGCCGGCAACCTGAGCCAGGGGCAGCGCCAGATGCTGGCCATCGCCCGCGCCATCCTGGCTGACCCGGCCATTCTTATTCTGGATGAGGCGACGTCCAGCGTGGACACGCGCACCGAGGCGCACATCCAGAAGGCGCTGCTGCGGTTGATGGAGGGGCGCACTTCCTTCGTCATTGCCCACCGTCTCAGCACGATCCGCGATGCCGACAACGTAGTCGTCATCAACAATGGCGAGATCGTCGAGCAAGGCACGCACCAGCAATTGCTCGACAAACGCGGTTTCTATCACAACCTGTATTTGAGTCAATTCAAGGGACAGGCAATCTAGATCTTTTTCAAAATGATGATGCGGTAAATGAACGGTTCCAGCGATTGGTCATTTTCACGAGGAGACTCCAAGCCGGTAGTGGAAAATGCCGGTGGAATTTCGGAAGAAGGCGATGGTATACATAAATCGGAAGGGACGCACGCGCGGCTCGTCGCTGCCGTAGTAGTGCCATTCCTCCAACATGCGGATTCCAGGACTCCATTGCTCGACATCGCGGCCATGTTTCAAACCGAATTGCAGGCGTGCGCTGATCTTTGAAAATTTCAGTTGCAGGTTATCGCCCCAAATGACCCAGGGTGTGTGCGCGTCGAAGACCATCTCCGCGCCGGGAAAGGTGGCTTGCAGGGTTTTCACCAGCCATCTGACCTGCGCCTCTTCGAAATACGGAAGCACACCCTCGGCGATGAACAGGAATGGACGAGGAGAAAGAACTTTGACCTTTTCGATCCAGGCAGGGTCAAGGACAGAGCAAGCGAGTAGATGATAACGCCCACCATCGCCTCCGATGAGCTTGCGGCGCAGGTCGATCACTTCGGGCAGGTCGAGGTCGAACCACTCGAGGCGGCCGTTGTCGACGCGCTCGAAGCGGGTGTCAAGTCCGCAGCCGATGTGGACAACAACGCCGTCCGGGTGAGACACCAGGAAGTCGCGGGCGAAGCGGTCGAATTCGCGCACGCGCAGAACGATGCCAACAATGTCGTGCTGCTGCAATTTCAAATGCGAAGGATCATATTCCAATTTTCTCATGATCTCGACAGCTTTGTCATCCTTCAGCAGCGCGTCCGGGCGCTGAGACTCTTGAGCGCGCTGATAAAGCGGGATGAGCAACGTCTCTGGCACGCCGGTGAGAGAAGGAGAAAGTTTTTCGGTCATGGAGGCTCCTTTGTAGAACAAGTCTACAGACTTGTTCTACAGTTTTGGGAAGTATCTACCCGTGCGTTGCATGTAAGCCTTGTACTCGTCACCGAAGGCTTCGAGCATCATTTTCTCTTCGCGCGGGATGCGCCAGATCAACCCAGCGGCAGAAAGGATGCAGATCGCCACGAAGATCCAGTTGGCGGTCAGGAGCGCCAGGGAGAATGCCCAGCCGATCAGCCCGGTGTAGAGCGGGTGGCGCATGCGGGCGTAGGGCCCGGTCGTGATAAGGTGATGTTCCTGCCGCAGTTGCAACTGGGCCGACCACTGGGTATCCAACGTGACCTGCGTCCAGGTCCAGAAAGCCACCGTGACCAATCCCAGCCCGAATCCGAGCCAGCGCAACCAATCTGGCAACTGGAAACGGAACAGGTTAATCCAGGCCATGCCAAAGAGGTACATGCCCAGAAAGGCCATCAGCGCAAAGAAGAGTATCGTCCGGAAGATGATGGAGCCGACACCTTCGCGCTCGACGGCTTTTTTGGTAGGCGTTAATTGGCCGCCAGTGCGCCGGACTTTGATCATGAAATAGAAGCGCATGGCGAACAATGCTGCCAGTAGAACGCCGAACAATATACGATATGTAGTTTCGGTTGTCATGGGTTACTGCTCCTTTTTCAATTCTTTATATGCCGCTCGTGCTTCGGCCAACAACAATCTCAAAGGCCCTGGTTTTGGCTTCCCAAGTTTTTTTATGATCTCTTCCAATGCCATTTTATGTGCTGCTTCAAGAGCAAGTTCTGCTGATACAAGGATATCTGGGACGACACCAACACCTTCCCAGTTATTCCCTGTGATTGGATGAGTTGGATTACCTATCGGTATGAAAGCTTCAAAATGCGGATGCAATCGGTACGATGCTCCAGGATGTGCTCCCCCATCGGTTTGTTCGCCGATGATCACTGCGCGTTTACGAGCCTGCATATCGTAAGAAAAACCTTCCCCACCAGAGAATGTATTCTTGCCAATCAGGATGTAGAGAGGTTGTTCATCCAAGCGTGGCCCAGGAACATATGGCAAAGTCCAATATTGTTGGGTGACATTATCATCTCGCCAATAAATGCTACTGAGATGTACAGGCTCTTCTCCAAGCAAATAACTACTGACCAAAGAAACCATCCCCGGATAGCCACCCGTGCATTTGCGCAAATCGATGATCAGTGCATCTGTGTTGGCAAGAAAGTTCATGGCTGCCACGGCAATCTGTCCTCCCCATGACGGGCGGTGTAAGTAACGAATCTCTACATATCCTACATTCCCTGCCATTCTTTCGATCTTATGAAACCCATAATTGCCGATTTTAGCCTGAAGTTGTCCCTCTTGCCTCCATTCTTCGCTCAATCGCAAGGTTTCTTCATCGTCCGGCAAAGGTTCTGAATGCCACTTGATCCACAGATGCTCATCATGACAAATTTCTTGCACATGAACAGTGAGTGTGTAGGCAAAGAATTCATCTTCAGTTATATCGTTGTAATCCCCAATTTCCAAGTGTTTTTGGAGACCCATACAGATTTTTTCCGCCATATCTGGGAAGATGTAATACGCTCTGATTTTCTCTGCGAGAAGTCGAATTACTTCGATGCGTTCATTTGTGTCTGCCATTTCTTTTACCTCATACAAGTGTAGATCGGAGCGAGGCTGGCGATGGTTTCGTGAAATTATCTCACACGTTATGCGACTGCCAGATGGCCCGGATGTCCTGGACGTGGTCAACAATATGCCGTGTCTGCATTTTCAGCATATACGCGACAGTGATGCGGACTTCTGCCTGTTGTGGCGGCTTGAATCGAATGGACTTTTCCAACGCGCCGGGAATGCTATCGAGCAAGTCCACGATGTGGCGGCGATTGGCTCGCAGGAGCGCCAGCGACGGCTCGATGCCGCGGCCGGCATAATGCCAATTGATAGACCATTCCATCTGCGGCTTATCCCAGTACCACTGCAAGGTGAATTCGCCATCGCTGTTGCCAAGCGCGGCTTTGATGCAGGTTTTCCAGACATCGTCGCCATCTGCGATGTGGTGAACGATCTGGCGGATGGACCAGGAGTCCGCGCCGGGGGAGAGGTCGAGGTCGGTGTCGGTGAGGCCTGCCAGGGCGGAGTCCAGGAGCGAGGGGCCGTCGGCGTATTGGGCGAGGATAATGACCTTTTCGACTTCGCCGCGATCGGGAGTTGGGCTTTGTGTTGCAACGTTTGATTGCATGGTTCAACCTTTCTTTACAAAAGAGTCACAATCCCTTTGCCGCCGTCCACGCGCACGCGGTCGCCGGTTTTGAGGCGCATCGTCGCGTTTCTGCATCCGACCACTGCGGGAATGCCCAGTTCGCGTGCGACAATTGCGGCGTGTGAGAGCGGCGCGCCAACATCCGTGACAACAGCCGCGAGGCGCGGGAAAATAGGTGTCCAACTGATATCCGTCAGTGTCGTGACCAGGATTTCACCAGGTTGCAGTACCGCTCCCTCGGCAGCATTGTCAAGCCGACGTACCAAGCCCTCAACTTGTCCCGCTGACCCGGCTGCACCGCGGATATTTTTTTCGTGGTTGGATGCAAAAGTTGTTTGCGCATCGTATACGTCACCGCGACGATGTGGATCGGCAGCCCATTGGATTGGATCGAAGCGTCCGCGCACGATTGATGGATACGGAGGCAAGGCTTTGAACTGGAGATAACTGGATCGGCGTGAGGGGATCCTGTCCAGGACACTTTCATTCCCGGACAGAAATGCCAGGATTTCATCCAAGTGCAGGAAAAATACATCTTCGCCAAGGCCGGTCAGTTCGGCGACATGGAGTGCGAACAGACGGATCAACCAGCGGTCGCGAGTATAGGCTGAGCGGGCACGCTCGCGCAATCGCGCCCGTTTGGCGCTTTCAAAAATCTGTTTTCGGATCTGTTTTATCTTCCGCGGGTGCTTTTTTTCTAATCGTCCCCAGGCAGTTTCGAAAGCGGATTCCTGTTTTCGCAAAAGTTCTGTGATGTCCACCGGGGCAGCCTTGAAGTTCATTATTTCCTGTTCCAGCCACTGGGGGGCTTCAACCGGGCGCGGTATTGATAGTTCAAATTCGTGTGGTCCGCGGTGACCGTATTGTTCAAAATACTCTTCGGGTCTCAACTCCCCTTTGGCAACCCTGGCAATGCCCATTACCGGTTGCAGGCTGGGGAGCAGTTCGCTTTCATCGCTCAGGTTAGCAATTAATCTATCGGCATCTTCATCCCCGACTAAATTGGACAACCTGCGACGCAGATTCAACGTGTATTTGGACGAGTAAGTTACAGTACCCAGGACCGTCCAAACGCCATCCTTGATGTGGGATTTGATCTCATCCTGCCAGAGCCTGACCAACCCAGATTTGGATGTTTCGCCCTGGATGCGATCCCGCATGCATCCGAACCAATCCAAATTGGTCGCCAGGTACGATGGCAAATGTTTGAGACCAAGTCTTTGTTTGTTCTGGACGCTCAACGAATAGAAAAATCCGGAGAAAGCCACCTTTGCCGATATGGGGATAATGGGTATTTGCATCCCTTGTGGCAATTGCATGTACAGCGTGGATTCCATGTACTTGAGTAAGGCATCCTGATTTTGTCCCATTGCCCGGAATAGTGTCGCAAAAACGCTGATATTGAGATAGGGATAACCGCCGATATTTCCGACGGTCGGGAAGCCTGGCAGGAAGATCCAATCATCCAGCGTAAACCGGATAACCGACCAGGTGAGAGGCGTCATTGTCTCGGTGATCGCCTCGCCAAAATTGACGTTGGACCAAAGGTAGTCGCCTTTCAGGCTTTCGTTCCATTCGTCGGTTTGGGGGTGGTAGTTATTGGCGTCAGGCATTCAAGCATCCTGTTTTTTTTACCTGCTTGGTGAATCCCGGTAAGATCAAGGCGTAAATTGAAATCACCAACAACGGCAGGTGCAGAAAACCCATCCATTGCGTGGCGGGATTGAACCAGTGCGTCAGGTTGAACAAACCGTAGAGCAATCCGCTGAAGGTGGTGATACGATAAGCGAATTGATTCACATTCGGGTAAACCAGAATCAGCCCAAGCAGAAAGACCGGTGTGGTGAAGCAAAACGTCAGCCCGTAATCTGGACCTGTCAGCAACAGGAGCAGGTTGAAGTGCGGACGAATCACTCCGTCCACATCGGCGTAGGGTCCCCAGAATGCCAACAGGGCAAGCGCGATCAAGCCGTATTCGAGAAGGGATGGTTTTTTGAAGGTCGGCTGGATGTCATTCCGAAACGCGACGAACAGCCAGGTGATTCCCAAAATGAGTATGGTCAACAGCGCGGACAGGTGAATCACGAAACCATATTTCTCGGTATGTCCCATGGTCTGCGCCGCGGCGATGATGAAGTAATTGATCCCGATGTATCCAGCCATGAGCCGTCCCAGCCTGGCGGGCTTCCAGAGAAAGGCGAATACGAGGAGCAATGTGGCGATGTGGAAGATCGGTCCGAAAGCCTGGTAGGGGAGGATGGACACCATCAGGAGGTTGATGATCACTTCCTGGGTGTCCTGGGGCTGGTATGGTTTTTCGGTGATCAAAGGCAGTATGTTGATGAGGAGCAGGAAGACATACACGAGTATGTATTTCCCGTTGAAACGTTTGATGTGGGACATTTCACGACTCTCCTTTACTGTCCACGCACGGTAAGAGACAAATAGGTTTTCATGCCGCGCTTCCTCCATTAGCAACTTTCTCCAATTGATCGTGGTCAGGTAAAAGGGTTTCCATGTTGCGGATTCGCGGGAAGACGAAGCCCGACATCAACGCCAGGATGGTCAACGCGCCGAAGACGACCATCATTGCGGCCATCCCAGACCCCGGGCCGGTCCCCACCATCCAGCCGAACAGATGCCCCGCCCAGCCGCCGTTTTGCATGGCGGGTTCCATCACGTAGTCAGCCAACATGCCGCCGAGGACGGGGGTGAACGTATCAGGGAACCAGGTGATCAGACGCCGCGCCGAGAAGACGCGTCCCTGCACATCGGGCGCGACCTTCACCTGCAAGATGGCTTGCGCGGTGGCAACGCCAACGTTCGCCCCGAGTCCCGCCAACAGGATGGACGGTACCCAGACCCCCAGTCCGCGCCCCAGCCCAAAGAGGATATTCCCGAGCAGGCAATAACCTGTCCAACCGAGCAGGACGCCGTGGAGGCGACGCTTCGGTCCACCCCAAACGCTCATCAGGAGCGAACCGAGCGCCCACGAAAGGGAACCAGCCGTTTGAACCGCGCCCAGAATCAGGCTATCATTCCCGGTGCGCGAAAGGATGAGCGGAACGTGGACGCTGTTTGGGAATCCCAGAAACAGGTTGGCGAAGAAAAGCATCACCACGAACCCCAACAGGCTGGGACGTTTGAAGATGTATTGGAAGCCAAAGGCGGCCTCCTTGAGGAGACTGCCCTTGCCCTCCTGTCCCTCCACGGTTCGCACAGGTTGCGGCACGTGGACCAACATCAACATGCCGATGGCCAGCGCAAAGGTCGCGATGTCAATCAGCAGGATGCCTTGCAGACCGATGATTGGGAGAAGCGCGCCTGCCAACAATGGAGCCACCACGTTGGGGCCGCCCTGCACGAAGGACATCATCCCGTTGGCGCGTCCGTATTGTTCCTTTGGCACCATGGTCGTGATGGCCGCCGAATACGCGGGCCACTGAAAGGCGTTGCCGAGGCCAATCACAATGTTGATCAGATAGAAATGCCAGACTTGCAGATTGTCTGTGGTCAGCAGGATGAGGATCGCCACCGATCCCAGCCCGGCGGTCAGGTCGCTGACCATCATCATCAGTTTGCGGTTGTAGCGGTCCACCATCACCCCCGCCAGCGGGATGACCAGCAGGTAGGGCAGCACGAACGCGCTCTGCATGATGCCGAGCGATGTGGCGCTGCTGGTGCGCTGAAAGACCCAGATTGCCAATGCGAAGCCGGTCATGCCGGAGGCGAGGATGGAAATGGCCTGCCCGGCCAGCACGATGGTCAGGCCGAACATGCCAGATGGACGGTTTGGTTTTGGTTCGGTCATGTTTATCCAATACCCTCAGGCAAATGAATCGCGAAGCGGCAACGCATATCGCCCTGCAGGGCAGACTCAAGCACTTCTACTTCGAGTGTCTGGCGGAAGATGATCTCCCAGGGCTTCTTGCTGAATCCGCCGCTGCAATTGCAGAAGACCGGGTTCAGTTTCACGCTGCCATTTCGGATGGCTTCGCGCGCCCATGGGCAGTGACAAGCGTAATAGCGTTTCATGGTCGGGTCGCTCTCGGCGAGATACTGCTTGGCGTTGTAGGGAATCTTCGAAACGTAGAGAATGTTCCCTTGCCGCACGCCGCTCTCGATTTCGGCATTCTGTTTGACGTATTCCACCACCTCGTCCGTAATCTCCTGCGCGAAGAACAACTCGCCCTGCCTCTGGCTTTTTCGGAGCGCCCGCACGAAGGCGCGGTGACGCTTCGCGGCGTAATCGGCTACGCCTTTGGATCGGAGGAACTTTCTGCGTTCGCTCTTGTAATACTCGTCGGGCAGGTCGCGCAGACAGGCCGCGAGCAACTTCTCGACCCTTTTCTGTCCGACCTTCGCGACCAGTCGCTCGATCGCCGGGAACAGGAAGCGGGGTTTGTCTGTGGAAGGCGTTCCCAACGGGGCGACGCCAATCCCGGCGAAGACATCCTCGCGCACAGCCTCACCGAACATCTCGCCAACTTTATTATACAGGTTGGGCTGTGCCTCGGCACCGTCCAGCAGTTCAAGGATCGCCACGTAGATTTCATTGTTCTTCATGAACCGTCCATAGCGCGCCACAGTAACGAGATTGTCGTAGGTATTCTGTCCCTCCCGGATAAGGAGATTACAGAACGACCAGGTCGTCTCCGCGTTGGGCTTCCCACCTGTGGATTGGATGTGGGCTTCAAATCGTTCGGCCAGGGCAATGGATGCCTGGATTTCTTCTTCGCTCAACTTGCGGGTGAGCAGGAATTCGCGAAAGGCTTGTGTGTTCATGGTTCCTCCGTAACTCAATCATCCTTCGGGAACGAAAAGTGCATTTGCACTCCTATTTTATCCAAAACATAGCGCTTCATGGCTCTTCTTTACGCGCTACCGAGCGGCTTGGGAACAGGTTGCCGAATGTACTGGAAGATTCCAACTGCCAGCACGAGGATCCCGATCGCCAGCAGGGCATAGGTGCTCAACAATCGATTGTTGTACAGGACGATTCCAGCCGCGATGAGAAGGACACCCGGAAAGATGAGGAAAAGCCGCCGTTTTTTCTTGATCGCTCCAATAAGGATGCCTGTTCCGCAAATCGCGTAGAGACTCGTGATGAGCAATTCCTGTCCCCAACGGATCCAAAACGGGACCGCGGGCTGGGGATAGCCGCCCGCTGGAATTTCCTGGTTGGTAATGACCAGGGACGGTTGCCGCCAACCAATATCCTGCGGGCAGAGGCGGATCCAGCCTGCCATCCAACGCCACTCGCCTTTACCTGGATAATCGTCGCGTTGACCAGCGCGAATCCCAAAGTGGAGATGCGGCTCCAACGGATTCTTTGCACTCCCGCCGTTTTCATCAGGGTTGCCGAGGTAAGCGATTAGGCCGCCCTTCTTTACGTCCATACCTTCCTCCAACTTCCAGCGGCTGGGACTGAGATGCCCGTACAGTGAGTACAGGTTCACCTGCGGATGGTCAACAATGATCAACCAGCCGTAGCCGCCCGCCGTCCCTGAGAAACTGATGCGTCCATCCGCCATGGCGTAGACGGGAGTCCCGGCAGGCCGCTTGTAATCCTCGGCGGCATGGAAATGAATCATTGGATGTTCATAACAATCCTTCATGTCGGGAGGACATTCATTGGAGACGCCGAACCAGCCAAAGAAGAGGTCGTAATCCACCGTGGACTCGTCGAGTGGAAAGCGGAAGGGGAGACGGCTGTCGCTGGCGATTTCATCCGCGTCGAGCAGCCCAACAGGCGTGCTGGCTGGACAGGACTGCGGATACTCCGTGTTGCAACCTGCCAGCAGTAAAGCCGTGAGACAAAAACCTGCCCAAAGGCGCGTGTTGAACATGCTAACCTGCCTTTCCAAATAGAGGAATGAGGGGTGAAGCAGCAAGGATCAAACCTGTGACGAGGTGCAATGCAGTTGCATATCTTCCAAGCGTAATCATCCGCTCAGGGCGCGTGTACTCGTTCCACGAGACGGTCACGATCTTCCATATAGGCCAGATCAACACCAGCGTGACCAAGATCAACGGGGATGCGGATGCCGAGATCACAGCAACGATCAACGTTCCAAAGAATGCCGCCGCGAGCGCGAGAACGCCGAACCGGGCGGAGAACTTCAAACCGAACTCACTGACCAGCGTCTTGCGACCTGTCTTTGCATCATCCGAAAAACTGGCGAGTTTCTCCATCCAGACCCACAATCCGGTCGCGACGACCAATGGCAGGGAGGCGAGATACACCGTGCGAGTCAGGTCGCCGACCTGGACGAGATATGCTCCGAGAACGGGGATCATTCCCAGGCTTTCAGCAACGAGGATCTCGCCCCCGGCTCGCCGATATAAGTTGACCGGCGGGATCACATACAGCACTCCGGTGAAAAGCGTGACGAGTCCGTAGATGATGAAGATGCTGCGCGGAACGCCGTGGTGCAAGGTCAGGTTGGCGTTCAAGTGCAGACCGATCAGGCAAGCCGAAATCATGCACACACCAGCATACACAAGGTATCGCAATCTTGGCTGCGTGGAGCCCGCCTTGCCTTCAAACCAGGCAATTTGGAATGAGAATCCAGCGTGGACTAAGAGGGTCGCGAGAAGAAACTCAATGGCGGCAGGCAAACGGAACGAAAATCCCGGCGGGCGGAGCCAGAACGGTAGTGTCGTGCCGACAAGAGCCTGGAGCAAGGAAGCCGTCCAATAGCGCAATCCGGCAAGGGTCAGAAACGAGCGAATGCTTTCGGAGGGTCTCCTGTTCATAGTGGTTGACAAGTCAGTCTCCGATGTGTTCAATCCACGCAGATATATTGTCCGCCGTGACAGTCGCCCACGTGGACGGGTAGAACTGCATGTTCTTCGGAAACTCTCCCTGGGGCGCTTTGATACTATCATCGGCGAGGCTGAGAGGCCAATAGATTCTGACGCTGACACCGGAAGCGGGCGTGAATGTGACAGCCAGGCGGAGCGACCCATCCGACATGGCGATCTTGTATTCCAGTTCCTCGGGAATCCCCATATAGGAGATGTCCGCCAGCCAGCCCTCCTCCTGAAGGAACGCTTCCCGTGCAGCCTGCGCCGAGGGGCTGTTGCTCGAACTGCGACAGCGCCAGACGAAATCCTGGGTCTGTTGGAAGCCGTCCGCCCCTTTCTCGTAGACGGCCGTGCCGAGCGCGGCTGAAGAATGCAGGATGGAAACGCGATCTCCCTGGCTCAGGAAAATGTTGCCAACGATCATCCCCGGCGCGCGGGCGCGGATGCCCAGGTAAAGATAGCCTTCGTGAAGTTTCATAAACAACTCACTGCCGTCGGAGAACAGTTCCCGTTTGGCGTCGCTCCACTCGTCCGCTGACATTGTGCCATCCAATATGGGAGGGCTTCCATTCGGCGCGACGATGACAAGTTCTCCAGGAGTGGGAGATGCTGGAATCGCCGTGGCAGTTGGCGCCGGGGTTGGTATGGGCAAATCGGTGGAGATCACGGAAACCGGCGTTGCGGCCGGGGCGCACGCGCTGGCCATGGCGAGCACAGCAATCAAAATCGCGGTTTGGGTGAATGGTTTGAACATAGATTTTCTCCTGAAAACAGGATGATTATCGCCCAGGGGAACGAAACTCAACCATTACCCGGCCATCCTTTCTTCATCGAGCAGGGTTTCAGGCTTTGCCGACTCCTCGCGCAAACATCCCAAACGGGATGAAACAAACCAGTCCCATCACAGCGATCACGATCACATCGGTGATTGCAAATGGCGCGCTGGTCAATGCCGGCTGTAAAAGCAGGAAGATGATGAGCGCGACGAACAACATGCTGCCTTGAAAGAGCAACCCCAGGCCACTGATGTATCCAAACGCTTTTCGTTTCCAGAGAAGGATGCTGCCGATGACCCACGCGGGCGTGGTGAGGAAATCCGCGATGTTGACGGCGAGTTCTGTTTCCGAGAGGGGTGTTCCACCGGTGAGTGCGCCAACCATCAAACCGATCACACGTAACAGGAAGAGGAGGCCGAGTCCCGCAAGGACGCCGCCAGCGAATCGTTCAGGCACCAGGCCGCTGAGTCTTTGCTGGATAGCTTTCCCGTCAATGAGCGTGACAAGAACAACGAGGGCGTACGCGGTGAGCGTCATCAGGACGAGATGCAACACAAACGCCCAATTAAGCGGCATGGCAAAGACGTAGGCGGTGTAGTTGTAGAAGGCGAAGAACAGCGCGCCAGGCCAACAGAGCAGGCCGATCAATTTTCCGCGCCAGGCCAGGTACATCGAGCCAAGCAGGATAGGCAACCCGATCAGGAGGTTGACCACGTCATTGGGAATGAAGGTTCGAGCCAACTCCTCTGTCGGGTAGAGGAGGGTGTTGTATTGAAGGCCAATCGCTGACGCGATCAACATCAAAATGGCGATGATGAAAGAGGAAATGTAGATCGGCAAGAGGTTGCCTTTGACGGGCAGGGTGAGTTGATCATCATTTGTGGTCATTATCATTTCTCCAGAGTGTTCCGATCCATGCTCCCAGGCGGGCGGTGTAGACGGCGGCATTATAGGAATTGCCCAAGAGGAGCAGGAAAATGGTGGGTCAAGTCATGGGCAAAGCGGGGCAATCTTATCCGATTCCTGCAAGGCGGCATCCCAGGTGAATTCCCGGTTGTCGCTGAAGTAGTAATACGTAATCCCGTTGGGGAATAACGCCACCACGTTGCCGCTGACGCCGAGCATTTGGGTCACCCAGAATTCACACTCGTAGCCATTCGACTTGGTGTAGCGGTTCGCCCAAAACGAATTGTTGTACATGCGCTGGCCATCAATTTTTACGCCGCGCTCATTGGGGTTTTGCTGTAATGCCGCCGCCAGTAGGTCGGGTTGCAGTATCTGTTCGCCGTTGATCCTGCCGCCTTCCAGCAGGAATGTTCCGATCCTGGCGATGTCGTTGGGAATCCACCATTGACCATAGCCACCCTCAGCTTGGCCTTGCCAATCGTTGTCAGCGGTGCGCATGGATGTGTACACGCCGGGACCAAGCCCAAGCGGACGGTATATTTCATCCACTGCAAACTGGTAGATGTCGGCATCCGATCCCAGATGGGTTTGTAAATAGTTTTGCATGGCGCGGGTCAGGATGAACGTGTCGCTGGTGCGGTAGACCCAGCGCGTACCCGGTTCAGCCTGATGGGTTGCGCTGAAGGCCTCCTTGATTCGTTCAGCGTAAGGCTGCGCACCGAAAAACTCGCCCATCGTATCGCTTTCATCATCCACCATGAACCCCGCTGAAACGTAATTACCGGTCGCCATGTCGAGTGCGTTGTTGAACGTCACCTGCTCCCACTCGCCGGCGCTGGCGGCATACTCTGGCACGTAATCTTTGATGAGCAAGTTTGGCACATTTGCATCATACTTTTGCGCCAGCAGCATCAGCGCCACGCTGGCGAAAGCGGACTTCGCCGTAGAATACGAAGTGGCACGCATCGATTCGCAATAGGGATAAAGACCAAAACGTGTCTGACAGCCGCCGATGTAGTTGACGCCGTTTACCGCGACGCCGTACCACGTCATGTGTTCGGGTGTCACGCCGCGCCCGAACGCGGAAACGTCCACGCCGGGATAATCCTCCGCCAGCGCTTCGATGGGCTTGACCGGCACGCGCGCGGCCAACTCCGCGGCAAATTCTATTTGGATCTTTTCGGACTCGATAACGGCTCCCGGGTAATAGGCCGCATCCAGCAATCCCCACAGATTGGCGCGGGTGTAAGTGGTTGTCTCCTGCGTGACCTGGTACCAAACCTTCGAAACGCGCGCATCGTTGAACAGAAAGGTCAGTGTGCCATTGAACGTCGCGTTCCCACCCTTGACGGTCAGCGCGAAGGGCAGGGAGGCACGCGAGAAATCGCCATCACCGGCTTCCTGCCAGACGCGCCCCGGCTCGAGGATGATATTCCAAATAGGGTGGTCGGCAATGAGGTTACCGCGTCGAATGGGAATCAGGTAGCTATCACTCTGCACGAACTCGAAGTCGAACTCCGGCAGGTACGTGTATTCCGGTCCCAATTCGCCGCGCAACACTTCGATATGACCGTACTCTTTTTCGCCGAGTAGTTCGAGACGGCCTTCGAAAATGTGCGCGGCTGGAGCAAAATCATCCGGCGGCGTGAGAGCAGACTCGTCCACCGGGCCATCGAACGCGAAGCCGTTCGTCAGAGCGTTGGTGGTGAGCAGAGTCCGCGCGGGCTGGGAATGGGCTTGGGTGGGAGACGGCAGGCTGGGGGTAGGCTGACCCGTTCCGGTCCCGCCGCAGGACGCGACTAACGCAGTCAAAATCAGGAGGGAGGAAAAGTTTTTTTTCATTCTGCCGGTCTTAAATTTTCAATTAGACTGATATCCACCCACCAGATATCGCCGCGTAAGGAGAAGAATAAGTGTTTACCGTCAGGTGAAATGTAGGCTCCTCCGGCCATCGGATCGAAACCATGCTCTGTCAGATCGATCGCCTCTCCCCACGTTCCATCCGTATTTCTAAAACTGACGAAGAAATAGTTCCCGCTATCCACATCAAAAAGGATGTAACTTCCATCGGGTGCAATGCATGGATGGGCCGGATTTCCCCAAGGGGTTTCTATATCCAATCTTTCGTATTTAGTAAAAACGCCATCAACTGTTGTGATTTTCGCTAAATACGTTTTCCCATCAATATTCCTTGACGAGAGATCGGTTGTATATAATTGACCGTCCCGTTTCGAACTAATGAACATGCCATGGCCAGCGTATTTGGGTTCCGACCAACCATTTTGTGTTCTTTCGACAAAAAAATATACTGGAAGCGCGCGCGGATGCCCTGCTGGAACGGGTTGATCCCAATTGAAGTACAACCTTTGGTTGTCAAAGGTTACATAAGGTTCGAACGCTCCATACCCGGCAGAGAATGTCAGTTCTTCAGGTTCCGTCCATTGACCATCCACAACCTTACTGAATAAAAGCCTGGATTGTGAATTGTCGGAAAACCGGTAAAAATAGTATTCACTGCCGTCAGGGGAAAAGGCACCCGAATATTCTATAAAATCAGGGCTGGAAACAATCCCCGGAGCGAATATTCTTGGTTCTGTTCCAGGGGGTTCCTGACCCAGGTAAGGACCTCCCAGTTTCGGGGTGGCAGTGGGAAAGCGGACGATAGGGACAGATGGAGTTGAAGTCGGTGTGGAGGTTGGTTTTTGTTCCGGTGTCGCGAACATGCCTGTTGCATTTGGGAAAACAAGCGTGGCTGGCGAAGGTGTTTCCACCGACCTGCAGGCGCTGACCAAGGTGATAAGGGTGAACATAACAATGGCGTTATATATTAATTTGAGCATTATTTCTCCTCAAAGTCTTATGACTGGATAAAGTAGCGTTGCATTACTCCTCAATCCGTCCTTCCGCGTTGATTCGCAGGAGGAACGCATCGTAGGAGCGGCCGCCGATGATCTCGATCAGGCCTGCTACGAGGTAACCTCCACCTTCAAGTTCGGTCAGAGCCATGCCGCCGTAAACAGTCCGCTGGTCAAGCAGGGATCGCCTCCACAAAACATTGCCGTCATTATCGACGCGACTGAGCAGGACACCGTTCGAAATCGCACCAATCAGATAAGTCCCGTCGCGGAGGCGAATCAGTGAAGTGGCATAATCATTAAAAGCCGCATCTCCGAAGGATGTATCCCACTCCAATTCACCAGTTGATGTGCAGCGAGCAAGCCAGGTGTCTGCCTGCTGGTTGGGACTCATCGAGAAACCCACCAGGAGGAATCCACCATCATCGGTCCGGATAACCTGGGAGGCGAACTGCCACCCCGCGAGTTTATAGCGCTGCTCCCATTGGAGATTGCCATCCGCATCGAGTTTTACCAAGGCGCCGTCCTCCCCAATGATTACGGCGAGGACGAGATCGCCTTCCGCAGTCTCGATGGCACTGCTCACGAGTTCATCCTCGGGACTTTCGGCGGTGTATTCCCAAATGACATCACCGTCCGTTGCTATCCGAAGAGCATACTGATTGCGTTCCTTATCCACCAGGGATTCGGTGAAGCCGTGGAGCAACAGATCCCCGTTCGATAACCGAAGCATCCCGTAGGGCCATTCCCTGTTGGCTTTGCCATACGTCTGGAACCATTCTTCGGAACCATCTTCAGCGATTTTGAGAAGGAAGAAGTCTCGGCCACCCGCGCCGTAGGAATCCGTTTCGCCGAAAACGTAAAAGCCTCCGTCCCCGGCGTTCGCAGCCGCCCAAGCCTGTTCGTACCTGTCCCCGCCCCAGGTTCGCTCCCACAGCACGTCGCCGTCGAGGGTCAGCTTCATGATGAGCGCGTCGCCCGAATAAGGCGCGAGGTGCAGGTGATTGGTCGCACCGACGGCGAGTGCATTTCCATCGGGAGTGAGAACGATGTCAAAGAACGCGCCGTAGTCAGGACCCTCGAATGTTTTTATCCACGTGTTATGGAGCATACTGGTTGGCAGACTTGGATAGGGTGCCAGGGAGGTATACGTTGGAATAGGTGTCTCGGTCAGACCATTCCCTGCAGTCGGCGTGGGCGAAGTACTTTGACATGCATTGCAAAGGATGGCAACTAAAAATGCGGTCAAGAGCCTTTTCACTGCAATAGCCTCCCTTCACCTGCCCATAAGGAAATAGGCAATTATTAATGCTAGAACCAGGATGCCGACCAATGTAATACCAATGGCAGCGACCCATTTCCTTCGCTTCCGCTCCTGCTCGGTGAGCGGACGGATATCGTCCCTGTTCTTACGCTCCAGCGACGCGCCGAGACCCGAACCGATGGCAACGCCGATGGCGATCCCGACGCCGATGTTCTCGAAGATCGGCCCCATCGCGACGCCGATCGCGACGCCAACGCCGATGCCGACTGCCATCCAGTAGCCTTTGGGGTGCTTGCGTTTGTTCGTAGACATATCAATCTCCTTTCTGTTATCATGCTGTTTGCGATCGGGACGGAATTCTTTGGATCAAATGGATGTAATTCATTCCCGATCACGCTTCAGAGACCAGCCATCCTTCTGCCAGATCCCGACTCCGGCAAGTAAGAAAATGAGCCAGTCCATGGGTGTACGATAACTCGGCATAAAAGCGACGAGATAGTAGATGAGCGGATAGGTTATTACCGGAATCAGGATAAGGATTCTTTGGGGAAGCGGGAGGTTTGGAAGTGTTCGCCTTGCTCCCAGAATTGCGAGAAATGTCAACGCGGCAACAGGTATGGAAGTAAACGAACGATTCAAGGGACCAAACCAGAAATGGATGAACCGCCAGAAGGTCAATTTGAGGAATTCCGCGGGTTTTTTTTTCATCCAAGTTATTGCATCAACTAAAGCCTGCTGCATGTATTCCATTTCTCCCAATTGTTGGACTTTGCGCGCTTCTTCAATGGAGGCGCGCGGATGCTTGTAGACTCGCCCCTGCCTGTCCATCTCTTCAAAGGTTGCTGAAGCGCCCGGGCTATTGCCCATGCGTAGTTCCAGCCCCAGGTTGCTGCGAATGAAGAAGAATTCGTGAAACACGGTATAGTTCCGCCAAGCCCATGGTGCACAGGCGAGCACGACTCCCAGCGCCAACATACCGCTCATCACAAATTTCCTGTTTATTCTGCGCCACCCAATTTCAAAAGCAATGCAACCCAGAAAGACCAACAGAAGGACAGGTTGCACGTGGAAAGATGCTCCTATCCCTAACCCAAGCATCAATGAACCGAATAAGGAATTTCGTTCATTGCTCCATCTCTTCAGGAAGCTTACCAGAATCAACCCCAGCAAGATTGCTGCCAAGCCTTCCCCATGTGTACAGTACGGTTCCTTGATAAACGCGCCGATGATCCCAGCGATGAAACCCGCTTGTTTCCCCACTCCAAGCTTGCCAGCTACCCAGGGAGTCATGGCATACGCCAACGAGTTGGTTGTTTCGATAAAGCCCCAGAATATATAACCTGCCTGCCATGTCCTTCCAAACAAGGACAGAACCAATGCCAGGATTGTCGGTGGAACCGGTGGGAGGTGCGCGGTGGGACCTGTCTCAATTAGGTAGGGATCTGCAAATTGACCGGCCTCGGCTAGGGATTGGGCGATTGCTCCCAATTCCCTGTCGGGACTCGGGAGCAACGGGGGATTTTTTATCCAGGAATAAGCCCGGAAGCCAAATGCCAGGATGAAGATAAAAACGAAAGCGCGCCCCGCTGAACCCGCGAGCCAATTCAGAGCGGATCGCAGATTCATCAAAGCAGATATTCCAAACGATGTCTTCATCTTATCCTTCCTGACTCACCAGCCTGTCAGACTATGCGTGAATCAGTTCACTGGAAACTCTTCTCTGCAGCTTCGACCGTATGGGCTATGAGCATAGCAATCGTCATCGGCCCGACCCCGCCCGGAACGGGGGTGTAAGCGGCACAGCGGTTGATGATCGCGGAGAGTTCGATGTCACCCACATTGCCCGGGTTGTAACCCGCATCCACCACGACTGCACCATCCCTGATCCAGGTTCCCTTGATGAACTCTGGTTTCCCCACCGCACCGACCACGATGTCCGCCCGGCGGACCACTTCGGGTAGATCTTGTGTGCGTGAATGACAGATCGTCACTGTGGCGTTGGCGTTCAACAGCATCATGGCGATCGGCTTGCCGAGGATCGGGCTGCGCCCGACCACGACAGCCTGTTTCCCCTCCAGCGGGATCTTATAATGACGCAACAGGCGCATGATTCCGGCTGGAGTTGCCGAGCCGAAGGCGGATTCGCCCATGGCCATTCTTCCGAAGCCGAGGGCAGTGACGCCATCGACATCCTTTGCCGCGCTGATCCGATCGAAGCATACTCTTTCGTCGATCTGCGCCGGGACGGGGTGCTGCAGCAGGATGCCGTGCACATCCGGGTTGGCGTTCAGCTTGTCGATCTCGCCAAGCAGTTCATCTGTGGTCGTCGCCTGTGGTAGAACGATACGCAGCGACTCCATCCCGACGCGTTGGCAGGCATTGCCCTTCATCCTGACATAAGTAACCGAGGCGGGATCATCCCCCACCAAAATGGTTGCAAGGATGGGCATTCTGCCGTTGGATCTCTCCTTGATCCTCTGGACGCGAACGGCAAGTTCAGATTCGATTTGCTTCGCGAGGGCTTTTCCATCCAAAACAATTCCTGTCATGTTTTTTCCTTGATTACGAGAACTTTGTTTACGTCTTCCATTCATGCCTCCTGATTATTCGCTATGACATGCACGAGCATGTACTTCCAGTTGAAGCGTTCAATCTCTCCAACTGGTTATGGTCGGGCAAGATTGATTCAGCATTGCGCGTGTATGGATTAAGATAGCCAGCCATTCCTGCAAGGACTCCGCCGAGGCTGCCGAGAAAAATCAGAAGCCCCATACCCGCTCCAGGTCCAGGAGGAACGAGCCAGTCGAACGATGAGGAAAATCTGCCCGGGGTGCGCATGGCAGGCTCGAGAACATAATCTCCGAGCAAACCGGCGATGATCGGCGAGATGGGGTTGGTAATCCAGGCAATGATTGTCCGAGCGGCAAAGACCCGACCCTGTAAGTCGGGCGCGACCTTCGTTTGCCATATCGCCTGGTTCGAGCCATCAACTAGTGCGCCGACCATAAAGGAAAACGCAATTGCTGCTACCCATAGAGGAAGCCATGTTCCCACGCCGACCAACGAAAGGAATATGCTTCCTGCGATCCAGCCGCCCAGTACGCCGTGAACCTTGCGTTTGAATCCCCCCATACGCTCAACAAAACACCTCCCACCACGCCTCCCAATGCGCCTGCGGAAAGGACCGCCCCGAGGCTGATGCTGTCGTTTCCTGTGCGTAGCAACACCATCGGAGCGATCGCGGTGTATGCGATCCCCCCACCGAGATTACCTAAGAAGAACACGAGTTGCAACCCCAACAAACTGGGACGCGCAAAGATATAACGGAATCCAAAGGCGGCCTCCTGAAAAATGTTACCCTTAGCCTGCGCGCCTTCCTCGCTCTGCAGCGGCTGGGGAATGTACACGAACATTAAAGCGAGAATTGCCAACATGAAGGTAACGACATCCAGCGATAGGATTCCAGTCAAGCCTATGAAAGGCAGCAATGCGCCTGCCATCATTGGAGCGATGACTCCCGGTCCCGTTTGCACTAGCGACATCATGCCATTTGCGCGGCCATATCGTTCCTTGGGAATCATGACGCTGATGGTGGCGGAAAAAGCGGGCCATTGAAATGCATTGCCGAGTCCTTGAAGGATGGCGGCCGCATACAAGTGCCAGACTTCCAGAATGCCGAATACCTGCAATATAAGGATGGCGATTGTGGCGACGCCAGCCGCGAGATCGCTGACCATCATCATCAGTTTCCTGTTATAACGGTCCACCAGCACCCCGGCAATTGGCGTGATGATCAAATACGGTGTGATAAAGAATACTCCTACCAAACCCAGCGCGGTGGCGCTTCCGGTTTTTTCGAATACCCAGATCGTCAACGCGAACGTGCTCATATTGGTTGCAAGCACGGAAACAATTTGTCCTATCCATACAAGCGTAAAGCCGAACATGCCTGACAGGCGTTTATTGGCAATGGGTGTCATATACCTCCCTGCGATGTGTCCAAGCCCTACACGCCAGATGTTTTTCCAGTTCATGATCCTGAATCCTTCGAGGCTCGAACAACGCGTCTCCACAATCTCAAATCCAGGTCACGCTCTTTAGGTTTCGTTTGATGCTCCGCTGATATCGATACTTGGGATACCCAAGGATCATCGAAGCCACAACCACATTGTTCTCAGGGATTGAGAACAACTTACGCAAGGCTGGGCTGTTCTGAATCGCCGGGGGAATTAGGTCAATTGCAGTTCCTCCCAAGCCCAACGCATGCGCCGCAAGGAAACCGTAGGTTAACGCAATATGGATATCCCCCTCGTAGTTCTCGGCATCACGATGAGCATGAAAGATGATCATCGCCGGCGCATAACGCGTAATGGTATCCTCCGTCCCTTGTCTCAGCTCCGGCAGACGGCTCTTCATCAGGGGTACCACATGCTGTACCAATGTCTTGAACTTGGCCTCCCCAACCTTGCGGCGAACAAAATGTCGTGCCACCGGATTGCTCATGGCTCTTATCAGACCATCATAAACTTTGACCATTTCAGGTAACGCCTGACGAATCACAGACTTGTCTTGTACAACCACAACTTCCGTCTTGATGGGAGTGAATCCAGGTGGAGCAAACGCGATCGCCTGTACCACTTTCTCCAATAATTTCCTGGGCACCGGCGGCTCTTTGAAAACCCGAACTGCGCGGCGTGTCTTTATCAGTTCGAGGAACGGCATTTCGGTTACAGACCCAGCGGGCAGTGCGAAGAAGTCACGCGAGTAGTCTAAACCATCCACAATGATAGATTGAGAGGGACAGACGGCCATGCATTGGCCACATTTGATACAAAGAGGCGACCGGTTTAGGCGTAACAAAATCACGCCGTTGCTGTCTTTCCTCATGATCAGGTTCGGGCATATGTCTTCACACAAGCCACAGGAGTTACAGGTCTCCCGGTTGATACTTATTCGCTGTTCAATAAGGTCGTTTTTGATCATGTCATTTCCCTCAACTCCACCGTCCCCGCGCCGCCATCCACAGTGATGACTTGTCCATCTTTGATGCGATTGGTGGCGACGCCCGTACCCATCACGGCGGGGATGCCGTACTCGCGGGCGACGATGCTTCCATGGCTGAGCGGACCTCCGATATCGGTGACGACAGCGGACGCCATCGCGAAGAGCGGAGTCCAGGCGGGGGTGGTGGCGCCAGCAACAAGCACATCGCCGGGGCGCATTTTGTGAAAGTCTTCGGAGCCGCGCAGGATGCACGCGGGCGCGGTGACTTTTCCCGCGCTGGTTGCAACGCCTTTGATAACGTTGCTGGTTTGGTTGCTTTCCGATTCTGCCAGCCAGACGCTCGTTTTGATGCCCATGAATTTTTTCTTCATCGGCATCATGGGAGGCGGCGTCTCTTGTCCGGCTCTTTTATTGAAGGCTTTGCGTTCTTCCACGCGCGCCGAAAGGTTGTCCAAGAGATCGCCTTGTTCAAGTTCGCGAACGCAAGTCTCTATTTCTGGTTTCTCCAGCCAATAGATGTCATCGGCTTGCTGGATGGCGCCTGCTGTAACGAGGCGGCTTCCCAGCTCACCTAACATGGCGCGCAGGATGGGATATCCGAGGCCAATCTCCGCCAAAGCGTCTTCGCGCACTTCCGCCAATGACTGCCCCCAATTGAGCGCCTTGATGAATGCCCAGCGTTTGAATCCTTTCAAGCGGTTGCGCATGGTTTCCGTGGTTTGAATGCGCTTCGCTGCGCTGGCATGTTGACACTCATGCGGATTATCTCCCTGACCTCGCAGGTACATCTTGATCGTTTCGAGTAACATTTCAGGATGATCGCACGGCAGCGGTTCGGCAAAATCCATTTGGAAAAGGAGATGCCCAAATTTTTCCAGGTGCATCTTGAAACGCGATGTGAATTCAGTGAATAGAGGCGTGGGAACAGATTCAGGCTTCTCAAGATTTACAACCAATTCGTGTGACGATGTATTGAGAATGTAGCCAGCCAAATTTTCGTTTTCACGAATCCACAAGGCAAGATCGTAGAGCGATTTTACCGAACGAACGGGGATGTTATCCCAACCTATCAACAGGGCATTGGCATCGGGGTCGCCTTCCTGCTTGGCGAACTTGTTGTAGACCTGAGTCAGCAATCCTTCCGAGCCGGCCGACGCGCCCATCGTTGCGAAAAGCAGTCCGCAGGCATAGTACATGGCGGCGGTCAGAATCTCCTGCGCGTTCCGCCAGAGTTCGCCTGCCGCCATTTTTCCGAAGTTCTTTCCATGGTACTTTGCGACAGCAGCCTGATATTCGGGGTGCAATTCGTCGCGCCACATTGGAACCATCCTGCGCAACAGCCGTGGGTAGGCGGGCAACATGCCAGCGATGATCCACCACCAGGCTTTGGCAGGGAACGCTGCGTTCATGTAAGCGTAACGGTTGATGGCAACGTAATAATCTTCCTGTAATACCGGCGAACCCATCCCCAAGCGTGCGCTGAGCGGTTTCATTTGATTAATCAATACCGGGATTGCCCACGTGACATAAAGCGGGCTGAGCGGGCTTGGCATCAGATCCACCACGCCGGTGCGCATGTAGATGCCCTTCGGATTTGGCGGCGCCCATTCTATCGGCGCTTCCCCTCCTTCGGCGGGATAAGTGGGCAGCGCGGTGATGGGACGCGATTGGACAATAAAGAAGCGACCGCTTGCATGACACCATTCGATATCTTGCGGCTTGCCATAATAGGATTCGATTCTACGTGCGATATTCACCAACTCGACGATATCCGCTTCATTCAAGACCTTTGAACGGCGTCGCGCGTCATCGAGCGGATCCTCGCGCGTGCCTTTTTCTGTCCGAACCGTGATGACGGTTTTCTCCGCGACATCGTATTGCTTGACTTTGCCCGTGGCTTTCTCCGCAACGATGGTATCGGGTGAGACGAGTCCGCCGACGATGGCTTCGCCGAGTCCCCATGCGGCGTTGATGACCATCTCATCGCGGCGCCCGTTGATGGGATTCGCCGTGAATAGAATCCCCGCGGCTTCCGCGTCTACCATTTCCTGCATGACGACGGCAAGCGCGACAGTGCTCTGGTCAATGTTATTCTTGATACGATAGGCGATGGCGCGCGCCGTCCACAAGGATGCCCAGCATTTTTTTACCGCTTCGAGCAATTCTTCTTCGCCGCGAACGTTGAGGAAGGTTTCCTGTTGTCCCGCGAAGGAGGCTTCGGGCAGGTCTTCTGCAGTGGCGGAGGAACGGACGGCTACCGATTTACGATTTTCGATTTGTGATTTACGATTGAGGTCAGTGTAGGCATCGGTTATGGCTGATGCAATGTCGCTTGGGATTTGCGATTCAGCGAAGAAGCGAATGATCGAAGCAGAAGCAGTATCCAGCGACGCGGGTAGCGAGGAATCTGCATCCTTGAGCGCGGAAAGAATCTTCGTCTGCAAGTTGTTGACGTCCACGAACGCACGGTAGGCATCCGTTGTGATGTGGAATCCATCTGGGACGGGGAACCCCGCTCGAATCATTTTCGCAAGAGACATGCCCTTGCCACCGACGTTTTCGAGCGTAGCTCGTGAATCGGAGAGGGGGAACGTAAAGAGTTTCATGGATCACTCCTTTCAGTTCAAAACTTCAACTGCGCCTTGTGCACCATCCACGCGGACGAGGTCACCGGTTTTTAGCGACGTGGTTGCATTGAAACAGCCCACCACAGCGGGGATGCCCAACTCGCGGGCGACGATGGCGGCATGGGAAAGCGGCGCGCCGACATCGGTGACGACCGCCGCGAGGCGCGGGAAGAGCGGAGTCCAACCGACGTTAGTGGTGACCGCGACCAGGATTTCGCCCGGTTGCAATTGTGCGCCCTCCTCAGGGGAGGCCAGTACGCGCACCCTGCCTTGCGCGACGCCAGCAGAACCCGGCAAGCCTTTGATCGTTCCTGCGAAGCGTTTTTTGAGTCTTTTCCCCGGGTCGTAAATGTCGGTGGGGCGATTTGGGTCAGCTGCCCAAACAAAGGGATCGAATCGCCCTACGATGATCGTTGGATAAGGAGGCAAGGCGCGATACTTCCCGAAGGTTTCCTTACGGGCAGGGATAAGCGCGGAACCGCCTCTCCGCCCTTCGAGAAGCTCGATCACCTCATCGTATTCGAGGAAAAAGATGTCATCACCCAAACTGGTCAACTTACCCACGCGCAGGGCAAACTCGCGTGCAACCCACACCACGCGAATGCTTTCCGAACGCCCCTTCTCACGCAGGCGAGTCAGTCTTGCCGCCTCCTTCAATCTTTCAAGGAACGAGTTAAATTCTCGTGAAGAGGACTCACGTAAACGAACAAGAGCCGCAGCGTATTTTCTGCCTTGTTCCGCAAGCAGGGTATCCACATCGGATGGCAATTGGCTCAGCCCTTCGATTTGTTCTTCGATCCAGGTTGGATTCTCCCCGGGGCGTGGCAGGGACATCTCTGTTTCGTGCGGGCAACGGTGACCATACTGTAAAATATATTCATCACGGTTCATCAACCCGCGCCGAACCCGGTCAAGCCCAACGACGGGGCCAAGGCTTGCCAAAAGATTTCCTTCCCCGCTGACATTGGATAGAAGTGTAACAGTATCCTCCGCGCCGACCCGTTCGAGCAGGTCGCGGCGTAATTTGCTCACTGCATCTGACTGCGACATGGCCGGGCTGGTCATCCACCAAAAACATTCGATGAACTTTGGATAAAGAACGGAGCGAGCCCAATCCTGGAGTTCTTGCCTGTCGCGTTGATGCACGCTGCGGCGTTCCTGCTGGCACCAGGTTGGGTTGCCAACGATCCGCGCCTCCATCACCTTGAGCGTGTCCTTGACTGCCCTCATGATTTTCAACGCGTTGCGTAACACGCTGAAACGATCTGTGAAACCAAAGGGAATAAGCGGGACATCCCACTCGCCCACAGAGTTCGAGTCAACGCCATACAGTTCCGAGCCGGAGGCGTCGAAGGTTTTGAGGCCGAGGGCGCGAAAAGCGGTCGCCCCCACGCTACCATTGTTATAAGCGCGCCCGCAGATATTCCCTACTGGCGGATACCCCGGCAGCATGATCATCTGATCGAAACTTTTCCGGATCGCTGACCAGGTGTAGGGCGTCATCACGTCTGGAACGGCCTCGCGCGTGTTAACGCTCGACCAGAGATAGTCGCTTGTGAGGGAATCGTTCCACTCTCCGGTGGTTGGGTTGTAACCTGAGACATAAGCGGTCTTCATACTGGAGTTTCTCCGTTTCAAATCACCATAGCACGGGAACGAGGCGGTAACGAACCTCTCGCGTATATTTTGTGTAGCCGGGTAGTTCGGCTTGCAAGGTTTTGTCTTCCAGAGCCGTGCGGATGACAAATGCGATGATCGTCAGAATGGCAGGGATGAAAGCCCACCACGAGCCGAATAGCAATGGTTGACCGATACAGCCAATCACGTTGCCTAAATATCCAGGGTGGCGAACGAGGCGATAGGGTCCGCGTTGCGCGACTTTGTGGTTTTCCTGAATCCGTACGCTTTCGGAGAAGAACGGATTGGATGCCATTGCCCAGAGAAAGAAAGCCCAACCTGCAACGGAAAGAAGGATGCCCGCCAGATGCCAACCCATTGAGACTGTACCTGTCCAGCCCCAACGTTCGTCCAGACCTGCAACGATCATGACGGCAATAAAAGCCAGGCTGGCAATGGATGCCAGCCTGACATCCCAGCGTTTGGCTCCGGGCTGGCGTAAGCCCCCGGCGCGATCCGCAAGCAGGGAGGGGTTGATAGGTACAAGGACAACCACGTGGGCTACCATTGCAAGGGTCATGACGATCATGTAAACCCAGCCCCATACCCAATCCCATTTTCCAGACGCGAGGATAAGCAGGAATGAATACCCGATCATTCCGAGGAACGCGCCGCGAATCCAGGAAAAGATCTTGCGTTTGATCTCCGGTGAAATTGGTTCTTTCAACATGATTATCTCTCTTGAAAAGAGATTTGATTTACAATCATCATTCAAATCCTTTTTGACAGGTAATACTACTCGGCAACTTGTAATGGTGACGGCTGTTTCTCCTTGATCCGGGTCAGGCTTATGAGGAAGACCGCGCACAAAATAAACGCGCCAGCGAGATAAGGGAAGTTCGGATTGATGTCGAAGATGATGCCCGCGACGATGGGGCCGACGATGCGTCCCAGGCTGACGAAAGAGTTGCTCAATCCCATCGAAGCACCTTGTCCAACCGTGGTGCGTTTGGAGGTGAGCGAGTGAATGGATGGACGCAGGAAGGTGATCGAGCAGGTGAAGATACCAGTGGTCAACAAGACCAGGGCGTAGGTGTTCGCAAGCAAGAGGAGGATGAATCCAATCGCACCGACGATGAGCGAGGTTTTGATGACGATCGATTCGCCCCAATGGGATGTGACAAAGCCAGTCAGCAATCCGCGCCCGATCAATGCGATGGAGCCGACCAATGTCAGAATGCCGCCCACCTGCTCGGGACCGTAGTTCAGTTTTTTGAGCATGTACAAGCCGAAGACAGATTCGAAGTGGCTGGTGCCAAAGGTCGCTAAAAACGCGATGAGGAGAAGCAGGCCAATAGGCCCGGTCAAGGCGCACCAGAGTTCCTTGAAGCGGACGAGTTGGATACGCTGTCCCTGCGCGGCGCGGGCTTCCACGGGCAATGATTCGGGGAGGAAGAGGGCAACCAGCAAAAGGGAGAGTAATGCCGCTAAAGCAGAAACAAAGAACGGGGTCGAAAGAGAACCGCCTGCCAGTAATCCGCCGATGCCGGGACCGATCACAGCCCCCGCGCCGGCGACCGCGCCGAGGATGCCCATCCCTCCGCCACGCGATTTTTCGGAGGTGCTGTCGCCGATGTAGGCCATCGTGGTGGCGATGGTGGCGGAGGAGAGGATGCCAGAGAGGGCGCGGAAGAGGATCAACATCCAGATTTGATTGGCGATGCCGAAGAGGAACATCGCGAGGGCGAAACCGAACATGCCGATCATCAGGATGGGTTTGCGCCCGACGCGGTCGGAGACACTGCCCCAGATGGGACCGAAAAGGAATTCGGTCAGCGCGGCGGTGGCGACGAGGATGCCGAGCGTACTGCCGCTTGCGCCAAGTTTGTCAATAAGGAACGGGAAGACAGGGATGACCATGCCGAAGCCCAGCATAACCACGAGCAGGGCAAACACCAGAGTAAAAAGGTTCCGGCGGTTGGTCGTTTTCATTTTCTTGCCTTCGTGTCACCGAATAACCGCCGACTTGATTTTTTCCACGGGCAGCCAGTCGTCCATGTTTCCGTACTTGCTTTTATCAATTGCAAAAGGAGGGATTTCCTTTACGTCGGCAACTTCGATCAGAACGATATAGCGCTTGCCCGCCCAGCGTTTGATCTGTTTTTCGGTCAGACTCAGTTTGGGCTGATTCTTATTCACCAGCGCGCGGGACTCATCTTCGGTCATTTTCTCGGAATGAAAGGCGCTCTTCACCTTTGCCCTGGCGCGTACCTTTCCTTCAGCGTTGTTGTTGATGAAAAACAGCATGTCTCCTGCATTCACGCGCCCATGCGGAAGCTTGCGTCCCGTTGCGCCGCGAATGATCATGGTCTTGCTTCCAGAGAGCAGGCTTTCAAGTTCCTTTGCTTGCGCATCGAGATATACAACGTGATCCATAGTTTCTCCTTGGCTTGCGTACTCCTTTATGAAGTGGAAAAGGATCTACAAACATCAATACCTTTGAAGAAAATGTCCATCGCCTCTTCCATCATCTCCGGCGCGGTTCCCGTTGGTCGTGAGGTGTAAACGACCGGCAGGAGGGTGTTGATCAATATGCGCGCTGCCAATAATGGGTCTATTTTTCGGAACGCGCCTTCGTGAACGCCTTCTTCGATCAGGCCGCGGATCAAATCCTGGTAGGCGTGGCGTTTCTTCTGGAGTTCCTCCTGGCTTTCCAATTTGAGCCGCTGCGCCTCCAGCGATAGTTTCATGAACAAACTCTTGTTCGCCTGAAGAAATTCCAAATGGATTTTCATCACCTGGCGCAGGCGTTCGTCTGCTGGGATATTTAGCGAGGCGATCTTTTGCACAGCTTCGGTCAGGTCGTTGAGCTGATCCTCGAAGAAGTAGATCAGAATCTCATCCTTGGTCTTGAAGTAATCGTATAACGTGGATTTGCCCAACCCGGCCGCCTCGGCGATTTCACGCATGGAGGTTTCCTGAAATCCCTTTTTTAGGAAAATATGCACCAACTTGTGAAAGATTTCATGGCGACGGTTGGATTGCTCTTCTTCAGTGAGGGGAATGCCTTTGGGCATAGCAGCTCCGTAAGGCGGAATTTGATCCGCAATCAATGAACGATATGATTGTTGCAGCCTAATATCGTCTTAATAGCGACCAGTATTCGCTTATATTATAGCGAATACTGGTCGCTATTACATCCCTCTATGGAGGGGTTTTTTTAAGTTCGAACCTACGCGTTGTTAGTAAATTCCGGGAAACAAACGATAGCGCACACGCTGCGCATAGTCTCGGTACCCTGGCAGTTCTTCCTGCAAGGTGCGGTCTTCCAGTCCGGTGCGAATCAAGGCGATGACGAGCGCCGCAAATGCGGGAATCAAAGTCCAAGCAGAGCCAAACGCGAGGACAATACCAATGAGCGGCAGAATGTTTCCGAGATAACCAGGGTGACGGACAATGCGATACGGACCCGTATCACAAACCACATGCCCTCGATCCGCCTGGATGCGCACCACGCCGGAGAAATAACGGTTCTCGGCCAAAGCCCAAACGGCAAAGCCATAACCGAAAGCGATCAGGAGGAACCCAAGGAGGTTGCTCCACAGCGGGAAGGCGGGCGACCATCCGTAGTGGTGATCCAACCCAGCCACGATCACCAGCGGGAAAGAGATGCTGATCGCCATGAGCGGGGCTAGGATCTTGTCCCAGGGTTTCACGCCTTCCACAGTAGCGAATTTGGCGCGCTCCATAAGCAAGCCCGGATGGCGCCACTCTGCCCACATTCGCCCGCCAACACCGGCGAGGAGGATCAAGAGCGTAAAGCCCCACGCCTGCCACCAGCCAATGTCCCACGCAAAGCCAAAAAGGATCAGCGGAATGAGCAGGTAAATTAAGATCAAGCGAAGCCAATGGGAGGCAGTATATGTCTCGACTGTTTTTGGATCATTCGGCTTTGGTTCCATATCACGCTCCATTCCAAATTTACGATGATTTGTGGGGCTGTCTAAAAAGCATCCTGTCACCCTGAGCGAAGAGAAGGGTCTCTCCATATTGATACGGGGGATGCTTCGCTCCGCTCAGCATGACTTATAGACAACCCCATAGCACTTATGCACGAAGTCTGAAAAATTGCAATCAAATCGGTCATTTCCCCTCCTCAGCTTCCCTTGCGCGCCTTGAAGAGGATGATGCCGCCATAAACCTTTGGTTCGTATTTCTTGAACCCGGCTTGCTTGAGGGATTGCTCCAGTTCGTCCACCTCGAAGAAATGCAGTTTGAGCATTTTTGGGTTGCGCGCCTCGGCGCGGCGGCGCACCCGCAGGAAAGGCTGGTTGCGGTTGAGGAAAGTCAGGACGACGAGTGGTGCGCCCGGTTTCAGTGTTCGCCCGATCTCACGCAAAGAACCGACCGTATCCGGGAAGCCGTGCAGGGCGCCGCCGCAGTAGGCCGCGTCGAACTGGCGGTCGCCGAAAGGCAGCGCTTCGACGCGGGCGTGGGCGAAATTCATATTGGTGATTTGCTGGCTGGCCACCTTGCGCAACCCTTCTCGCAACATCGACCAACTGAAATCGATTCCATACACTTCCACGGAGGGCGAGGCGCGCCTGCGCCCCCAAGTGCCGGGGCCGCAAGCGACGTCGAGCAAGATGCCCTGGCGGACATCCATCAAGCTATCCATCTGCTGGAAGAGTTCCGCCATGCTGGGTGCCTCCTTGCCGCCCGCCTGTTTCAGAAGTCGTGGATACCATAATGGCGTTTCGTAAAGGCGGACGATCGTTTTCGTCAGGAGACGCACGAACGGACTGAGCGACTGTTCGAGGTCTTCGCGCAGGAAGTCGGGGACGCCGTCTACCAACGGATAGGTGACTTGGCACGCCTCACAGTGCAGCGCGCCCTCAGTGGGGTTCAATTTGCCTCTACAGGACGGACATGCGTACACAGCGAAAGCTGATTCGGGCATAGGAATGGTCATTCATGCCTCCTATCGTAAACGCGGAATAAATGATGGGACGCGTTTGCAATACTCTGTCCACTGCTCGCCAAATTCTTCCGAAAGCGCGGTTTCCTCCCGCCTGGCCCGGAGCAGCGTAAACGGCGCGAACAGGGTAAAGTATACTGTTGTCCACGTGAAATAAATGAGCAAGCTTCCCAATGCAGCGAGGATCAACCCGATATACATCGGATGGCGGATGATGGCGTATGGTCCGCTGGTGATAAGTTGGTGATCTTTGAAAAGTTGAGCACCAAAGCCGGAAGACACGAAGTAGTTTTTACCGAGCATCAGACGCGCCCAGAGCAACAAACTCATGCCGGGGAAATACAACAACGAACCAAGCCCCAACATCCACAGGCGCGCCGAGGGTGAGATCATCCATGGTAATGGCGCCCATCCCAGCCAGGCGATGCCAAAGAAGAAGATGGAACAAACAAGGTAGAACCACCACGAGCGCAACCAACTTCCCTTGAGACCGGTCGCACGTCCAGCTTCGCGCTTTGTGCCGCGCCAAACGCCAAAAAGAACGATCCCCAACACGGCATAGGCGAGTACTCCGCCAAGCCATTGGATGATGGTTTCTGTCATCATGGTTATGCCTCGATCTTGCCCGCCTTGGTGCGCCTGGCAATCGGCTCGAGAATCACCTTGATGGCCATCCGATCCAGGAAATCCGGGGCAATCAGTTTGAGCCAGACCAGCAGCCCGCCCGGGCCCATCAACAATTCGCGCTTGCGTCTGTATGCCGCCTCGAGGGTAATCTCGGCGCAACGCTCGGCGGTCATCATCTTTTTGGTGTAGAGCGCCCGTCCCTGTTTGCCGCGCGCTTGGCCGTTTTTATCCAGATATGCCTCGTGGAATTCGGTCACCACCCAATAGGGGCAGATCACCGAAACGCTGACGCCGTGCGGCTTCATTTCCATGCGCAGAGAATCATAAAATCCATGCAGGGCATATTTGCTGGCGGTATAGGAACTGTTGAAAGGCAGCCCTCCCTTGCCGCCCAAACTTGACACGGTCACAATACGCCCCTTGCTTTGCATGATGTGCGGCAGGGCGTAATACGTGCAATGAACCGCGCCGTAGAAGTTGACATCCATCACGTGGCGGAACAAACGCAAATCTACATACTCGCGCAACAGCGCTACCACGGCCAGCCCGGCGTTGTTGATGAGCATGTCCAATCTGCCGAACGCGGCGACCGTTTTCTCTACCAGCGCTTTGCACTGGGCTTCATCGCTCACATCGGTAGGGATGACCAGTATCTCGCCCTCCCCTGACGGGGATTTTCGAGCGTGCGACCTGAACTCGGCTGCGACCTCTTCCAGCCGCTCGGCGCGCCGCGCGGCGATTGCCACCTTCGCTCCCTGACCTGCCAGTTGAAGCGCCAATGCCCGCCCGATCCCGGCCGAGGCTCCGGTGATGATCGCCACTTGGTTTTGATAAGCATTCTGTTTCATGTTCACCTCTCACAGTAGAAGGAGAAAAGTCCCTGGATCGTCAAGTTTCAGCCAGGGCAATCCCGTAACCGGAAGCTATTTTTCTTTCTTATGGCTTGCGGAACTCGATGCAGTAGAGCCAGCCTTTCCACACATCGAAGATGCGCTGCTCCAACATATCCTTGGGAACCAGGTCAACCGGCGGGACAATCGCATCGCGCTTGCCGCCAAATGATCCCTTGAAACCGGGCAGCACCTTCTCGTAGCCTCGTGCGCCTTTCTCGGTTTCGTCGGCGATGAGGATACGCGCCCCGGGTTTTGCGACGCGGATCATCTCGTCAATCGCGGCCTGCTTATTGTTGAAGAAGTTGATGCCTCCCACATGGAAGACTCCGTCGAAGGATGCCTCCTGAAAGGGTAACTGCTCGCCGTTGCCAAGGAACAGGTCCACATCCCAGCCCTTTCTGCGGACATAACGCTGGCAGCCGCGCAACTGCCCAGGCGAAATATCCAGTCCGAAGACCTCGCCTACATCAGGCCGGTTCATCAAATACGGCAGGTTGACGCCCGGCCCGATCGAGACTTCCAGCACGCGCCCGTGGCGTGGGTCGAGGCGGTCGGTGATCTCGCGGCGGCCTGCCTCCTCGCTCATGCCGATGAAGGTAAAAGCGGTTTTGGAGAAAAGGCGGTAGATCAGCGAAAACCAGTCATAGAGGTGGGAGAAGCGGCGATTGAGACCGGTCAGGTTGTCAGGTTCGATGAAGTGGGGGATGCCACCTGCGATGGGATAATCGCGGGCGCAACGAGCGCAGTGAAGGCTGCCGGTGCTGACCGGATCAGTCGCGTCGCTGGTCAGCGTCAGCCTGCCATGACAGATTGGGCAGGCGAGGATATCCGAGGTTGTGCGTTTCATATCGAATCCTTTTCACCAGATGTATGGAAGCAGACGTTTTATCCTTCGGGCATAGTCATCATATTCTTTGCCGAAATGTTCAGCCAGTAATTTATCTTCCACGTGGATGCGGTAGATCACAGATGGCAGTAAAACGAACAGGGCGGCAGCCAGTCCGGCCAGGCTGGAATATCCAACCGCCAGGCCAAGCGATATCCACAGGTAACCCGCGTAGGCTGGATGGCGGAGAGCACGATATGGCCCGTTTTGCACCAACTGCTGGCTTTCCGCCACGGAGACGTGCCCTGAATATGATTTTCCCAGCGCGCGCCTCGCCCAGACAAAGAGCGCGGCGCCAAGAATGGTCAATAACGAAGCCGGGATTTGGATCCAAGCGGGGCGCGGCAGGATTGCGGGGAAGTAGAGATATTCCAGGGGCGATAGAAAGAATCCGCCGATCATCCCAAGCGCGATCAGCCAGAAGGAACGGTCGCCATGTTCTTCCTGTGCCATCTTCTCATCGAGCCGTGATCTCCAGAATTGCTCCCGGCGGATATATACAGTGATCACGATCCCGGCAGCGTAGAAGATACCTGTCAGGAGCAGGAACCAGCCGAGCAAGTTGGTGCGCAACGTTACCAACCCGAGCAGCGCGAGACAGATCGACAGCGCCGGGGCGACGATCATCAGGAAGAAGATTGCGAGTCGGCTCATAGGGAAATCTCCGGTAGCGGCCAACGAGGGTCGGACTGCCAGTCCGACCTACAGTTCCTAATCCTTGGCGTGGATCTTGTTGCTGATCCACTTGCCGATCTCGACCACCGTCAACAGTCCGAGGGCGATGCCGATCACTTCCAGCCACTCGATGACAGTCAGCGGGACGATGCCAAGCATATTGCGCAAACCCGGGATGACGAAGGGCAGCACTGCCATCACCAAACCAGCCAGCACCGCCCAGACTAACGGCATATTGGCGGTTAGTTTGGTCATGCGGAAAAGCGGCTGGCGCAGGCTGCGGTAGGCAAAGATGTAGATCATCGAGTTGACCGCGAAGGAGGCGAAAACGATGCTGCGCCCTTCGACCGCGTTCGAGTGGACGGCGTACAGGTGGTTGAAGAGGAACAGTGCTCCGCAGGCGCTGGCTACGCTGATGATGCCGATCAGCGAAAACCCCAAGTGGTTGAGGATGGGTTCCTTTAGCGACCTCGGCTTCTCGTCCATGATGCCGCCTTCCTTTGGCTCGAAGCCCAGCACGATATCCGAAGGCCCGTCACAGATCAGGTGGATCCACAGGATCTGCGCCACGGCCAGCGGGGCGGGCCAGCGCAGCATCATCGCGGTGAAGATCGCCAACACCTCCGCAAAGGAGTTCGAGAGGGTATAGGCCACCACCTTGCGGATGTTAGCAAAGATGATGCGCCCCTCCTCAATGGCCGCGACGATGGTGCGGAAGTTGTTGTCAAGCAAGATCAGGTCGGCGGTCTCTTTCGCCACGTCGGTGGCCGAGCCGACCACCACGCCGATGTTGGCCTGTTGCAGCGCCGGGGCGTCGTTCACGCCATCGCCGATCATGGCGGTCACTTCCTTGTTCGCCTGCAAGGCGCGCACGATGCGTAATTTATCGTGCGGGCGGATGCGCGAGAAGATGGCCGTGCGCCCGACGCGCCCCGACAGCTCCTCATCGCTCATGGCTTGCAGCTCTTCGCCTTCGATGATCTCGTCGCCGGTCTGCATCAGCCCAATGTTGCGGGCAATGCGCTCGGCAGTCTTCCGATAGTCACCGGTGATCATCTTGACCTGGATACCGGCCTTGCGGGCGACTTGGATGGACTCCTGAACCTCCTCGCGCAACGGGTCTTCCATGCCCAGCAGCCCGAGCCAGGTGTACCCGGCATGTTGCTCCACCGGCCCGTCCGCCCGGTATGCCAAACCGAGCAACCGCAATCCCTCCCCGGCCCACTCCTCGACCCGGGACAGGATACGACTCTTTTCATCTGCATCCACCCGGCACATCTCCAGCACGATCTCCGGCGCGCCTTTTAGGTAGTTGTACTTGCTACCTTCCAGCCGGTTGGCCGTGACCATGTACTTGGTCTCGCTGCTGAACAATTCCACCGCCAGCCGCTCGGAGCGGTTCACCAGCTCCTGGGGGTCTTCGGGGGCGAGGGTTTTGGCGTATTCCCACAATGCAACGTCCACGGGGCCTTCCAGATCGTTGCAAAGCACCATGGTCTGGTAGGCAAGCGCCGGGTCAGTGACCTCGGCGCGGGTGACGCGCATCCGCCCCTCGGTCAGGGTGCCGGTCTTGTCGGTGCAGATGACTGTCACCGAACCGAGCGTCTCGACCGCCAGCAGGCGTTTGACCAGGCCGTTGCGCTTCAGTATCTTGCGCATGCCCAACACCAGGATAACAGTCACGGCGATGAGCAAGCCCTCCGGTACGGCGGCGATGGCGAGGATGATGGATGTGCGCAGCATGTCGAGGAATTTGCCGCCCATCAGCAGACCGGCGGTGAGGATCGCCAGGGTGAAACCGACCACGATCCAAGTCAGGGATTTACTGAACGCTTTCAGCCGCGCCTGAAGGGGGGTATCCTCCTCGACGTGTTCTTGCAGGCTGGTGGCAATCTGTCCAAGCTCAGTAGCCGGGCCGGTCTGCTGGACCTGCATCAGGCCGCGGCCGGTGAGCACAGTCGTTCCCATAAAGGCTTTCTCGGCAACGGCTTTGTTGACCGGCTCGCTTTCGCCGGTCAGGATGGCTTCGTCCACGGCCAGTTTGGTGTTTTCGAGCAGTTGGCCGTCACCCGGCACCTTCTCCCCAGCGTTGAGGATGACCAGGTCGCCCGGCACCAGTTCCCAGACCTCCACCTCGCGCCGCTCGCCGTCGCGGATGACGGTGGTGGTCGGCTTGAGCAGCCCCTTGAGGGCGGTGTAGGTCTTTTGCGCCTGGTACTCCTGAACGAAACCCAGGATCACGTCAATGACCACCACTGCCATGATGATGGCGAAGTCGCTGTATTCTTTGGCAAACAGCGAGACCAGCGCGGCAACCAGGATGATGTAGACCAAGGGGCTTTTGACCTGGTTGAATAGAATGGTCCAGGGGGAGGTGACTTTTTCGGCGGGCAGGCGGTTTTCACCGAATTGCTGGCGGCGCGCCAAGACCTCGGCGGCGGTCAGACCGGTAAGGGATGAACTATCCGTTCTTGACATGCTTCACCCCTTGTTGGAACAATGCAATGATGTGTTCGTCGTCCACGCGATAATAGACCTCCTTGCCCTCGCGCCGGGCGAGTACCAATTTCATCTGCCGCAGCCCGCGCATGTGGTGAGAGACCGCCGATTCGCTGATGCCAACTATTTGCGCCAGCGCGCCGACGTTCTTCTCGCCGTCCACCAAGGCCGACATGATGCGCACCCGGCTGGTGTCGCTAAAGGCGCGGAAGAGTTCGGCCACGTGGGCGGCAGTGTGTTCATCGAGGGGAGAGGATGATTCTGGCATTGTTAACTCCTGAGTATATGTTCAATTGTTTAAGTATAAGGGCGATTCGTAAGGGTGTCAAGTAACGAGGTGTATAATTCGATTGTCTGCTGCTTTACCAAAAGGAGAATGCCCATGACCATCCCCACCCTCGAAAAAAACCGCTACGAGATCAAGCTCCCAACCAATCTTTCGTCGCGCATCCAATGGCTGCGCGATTATTATTTCCAGGGCGTGGCGCGTGCCTGGAACAATGAATACACCTCCTGGACGACCGGCGCACCCTGGGATTTCCAATATAACGAACTCACTTTTTACATCGTCCCGGAGACTTACGCTTTCCTGCAAACCTTCCGCTCGGCGTTCAACCAGGTGGCGCGCCGCGTGGAGCTGCATCCGGATTTCTGGAACTGGACTCTGCCTGAACGCCGCGCCTGGTTCAACCGCGAGGTGATGGTCAAATACCTGCCCAAGGAAATCCTGCCGGGCGACTTGCTGGCCGGGGCGCGCTTCAATATCCAGACATCCACTTGCCTTACCCCAAAGGAGACCCGCCAGCGCGATAGACTGGTCTACGGGCCAAAAGGGGCGCGGGCGGCGATGCTGTGGTTCCACAACCATGGTTATGGCAACGCCGGGGCGACCTCCGGCCACCTGGTCCCCGATTGCGGGCGTATCGTCCGCGAGGGCTGGAAGGCGGTCCATGCAGAACTGGAATCCGTTTATGCCGCACTGACGCCTACAGAGCAGCGCGGCAAGAAGGGTGGGCAGTTGCGGGCGATGCTTACCGCCGCCACCATGCCGCGCGACTTGGCGGCCGAATATGCCAAGGAGTGCACGAAGCTCGCGTTGGTCGAGGCAGACCCCCTCCGCCGCGCCGAGCTGTTGCAGATGGCCGAGAACCTCTCCCGTGTCCCTTGGGAGCCGGCGCAGACATTCTGGGAGGCGGTCCAATCCCTCTGGCTGACGCACATGCTGATCATGTCCGATGAGAACTACCCCGGTCCCGGCGATTCCTTCGGGCGTATCGACCAGTACCTCTTCCCGATGTGGGAGAAATCGATCGCGGAGGGCATGGAGCGCGAGTTCGGCAAGGAGATTCTGAAATGCTTCTGGTTGCATTGCAACACCGCCTACGATGGCATGATCCGCACCGGCGGCAATCAGGGCATCACTGCCGGTTACGGCCAACTGTTGACCCTTTCCGGCCTGGGGGCGGGCGGACGCGATATGACCAACGACCTGACTTATGCCATACTCGAGGTCATTGACGAGATGTCGCCGATCCTGGAGCCAAAGCCCAACGTGCGCCTGCACCGTGGCTCGCCAGATGAACTACTCGACAAAGTCGTGGATATGATCGCCTCCAGCCAGGGATCGCCGTTTCTGATGAACATGGACGAGCGCTCGATGGCCGGCATGATGCTGCAAGCCAGGAAATCCGGCGTGAGCGCGCTGATCAACGAGGGCAACGTCCATGAGTACGCGCCGGTCGGCTGCCTGGAAAATACGATGGTCGGCAACGACCGTTCCGGCACGGTGGACGCCAACCTGAACCTGCTCAAGGCGGTGGAGCTGGCATTAACCGGCGGCTATGATTTGATCCCCTTCACCGATTCCATGACCGGGAAAACGGACAAACTCATCCGTTGGGGCGCGGATACGGGCGATGCGACCCAGTTCGGGACCTGGGAGCAGTTCTGGCAAGCCTATGCAGCCCAAACTCAACACATTATCAAACGCATCGTAGACCTCTACGAACAGTCCGAATCCATCCGGGCACGCTATGCGCCTACGCCCTACGTCTCCTGCCTGGTCAAGGGCTGCGCTGAGAAGGGATTGGATATCACCGAGGGCGGCGCGGAACTGGGTTACGTCACCATCGAGGCCGTGACCTATGCCACGGCCGTGGATTCGCTGCTGGCGATCAAGTACCTGGTCTACGACCAGAAAGCCTGCACCATGGCCGAGCTGATCCAAGCGCTTAAGGACAACTGGGCCGGTCACGAGGTGCTACAAGCGCGCGCCCTGCACAAGGCGCCGAAATACGGCCGCGACGACGACACCGCCGATGCGATGGCGCGCAAGGTAATGGAACTGTGGACTGAGGAGACCTGGAAGCACAAGACCCAATCCACTGGCCGGCAGTTCCGCCCCGGCATGTTGTCGTGGAATTACTGGGTGGCCGATTCGTTCGTCCTGCCGGCCAGCGCGGACGGGAGGCCGCGCGGCAAATTCCTCTCGAATGCGCTGTGTCCCTCCAATGGGGCGGACACCAACGGCCCGACCGCCAATGCCAACTCGGTCGGCAAGGTGCTGGGCGGCAAGGCGGTGGATGGCAAGGGCGATTGGGCGGATTACCTGAACCTGCTGCCCAACGGCGGCAGCCACACGATGACCTTCAATCCGACGATGTTGCGCGATCCGGAGCACCGTGAGAAGTTCAAAGCCTTCCTGAAAGGCTATGTCGAGAACGGCGGCTCGGCGCTGCAAGTCAACATGATCAACGCCGACATCCTGCGCGATGCCCAACTGCACCCGGAGAACTACCGTCATTTGCTGGTACGCGTCACCGGCTACAATGCCTATTTCACCACCATCGGGCGCGAGCTGCAGAACGAGATCATCGCCCGCGAATCTCACCAAATGGGGTAAAGGCGACGTACCATCGCCCCGACGACTTATGCCAGACGCCATCCCGCAAGGACGCATCCTAAATATCCAGCGCCTCTCCACCGAGGACGGGCCGGGCATCCGCACCACCGTTTTCTTCAAGGGCTGTCCGTTGCGCTGCGCCTGGTGCCACAACCCGGAAAGCCTCTCGGCAAAATTGCAAACCCAATGGTTCAAAGGGCGCTGCCTGGGTTGCCAGACGTGCGTGGAAACTTGTCCCAACGGCTGCTTGTCGATGACAGACGATGGTCTTGCCATTGATCGCGAGCGCTGTGAGGCTTGCGGGAAATGTGTGGAGGCCTGTCCCTCCGGGGCGCGGGAGATGGTGGGCAGGCTCGTGGGCGCGGATGAGCTGCTGGTCGAACTGCTCAAGGACCGCGCCTACTACGAAAAATCCGGCGGCGGCGTGACCCTTTCCGGCGGCGAACCGACCTTCCAGCCGGATGTCGCCGAGGCGCTGCTGCGTGGCCTGAAAGAGCGAGGCATCACCACCGCGCTCGACACCTGCGGCCAGACCTCAAAGCGCCTTCTTGACCGCCTCCTGCCCTATACTGACCTGGTCCTGTTCGATATCAAGTTGTTCGACCTTGCTGCGCACAAAGAATTCACGGGCGTCTCCAACGCTCAAATCCTGGAGAACCTGGGTTACATTCGAGACTATATCCTCCAGCAGGAACGTCCCATTGGCTTATGGATCCGCACCCCGCTCATCCCCGAGGCGACCGATACCGAGGCGAACCTCTCTGCCATTGGCGGTTACCTGGCCGAGCGGCTGGATGGGACGGTTTCCCGCTGGGAGTTGTGCGCTTTCAACAATCTGTGCCGCGACCAATACACCCGCCTGGGCCTGGCGTGGGCGTATGCCCAAACCCCGCTGATGACGAGCCAGGAATTGAGGCGCTGCGAACAGATTGCCAAGGCCTCTGGTTTCCGGCCAGAACTTGTTCTGGCAACAGGAGCGACCAGGATACAGCCATGAAGTTTTTTACACAAAGTATCCATGAAAGGGTTTCACCTTCCTTCGGGGCTGAAAACGGACTCCAAAGTCTCCAGACTTTGGGACCAACGTCTGGAGACGTTGGACTCCGCGCCCCATTTTCATATCAAAGCGCAAAAACCTACCGATGACACTTTGTGTACTTCGTGTCCTTTGTGGTAGATGTTTTTAGGAGAATTCGATATGAATAGCCTTCTTGAGCAAACCACTTTTTCCGAAGAAGATATCCAAAGCACCCGGCCGGAATTGAAGATCGGCTTGCTGGCCACGGTCACACCCGAGGGGTTGCCGCACGTGACCATGCTCTCCACCCTGATGGCTTGCGAGGCGGCACAGTTGTCCTTCGGCCAATTCACCGAGGGCATGTCCAAGAAGCACATCCTCGCCAATCCAAAGACCGGCTTCTTGATCATGAGCCTGGATAAAAATCTCTGGCGCGGAAAAGCGGTGTACACCCACTGGGCCAAGGAAGGCAAGGAATACGAGCACTATAACAATGTGCCGATGTTCCGTTACAACGCCTACTTCGGCGTGCATACCGTCTATTACCTGGATTTGATCGCCCATAGTGGCAAATCGCCGCTGCCGATGAACAAGATCATCTTTGCCGCGATCCAGACCATGCTGGCGCGGACGCTGGGGCGCAAGCCCGGCAAGAAGGCGGTCATCAACCATTGGACGCGCGCTTTTCTGAATAAGATCGACAACTTGAAATTCCTTTGCTACGTCGGCGCGGACGGTTACCCGCTCATCATCCCTGCCATCCAGAGCCAGTGCCTGGATGCGCAGCACGTGCTATTCTCCACTTCGGTCTACTCGGACGAGCTGCGCCTCATCCCTGCTGGAATCCCCATGGCGGTCTTCAGTCTGGCGCTGACGATGGAGGACGTGCTTCTCAGGGGAACCTACCAAGGCATCCGCCGCCTCGGCGGGATCCAGGCCGGCGTGGTGGAGGTGGACTGGGTCTACAGCCCCATGCCCCCTGTGCCGGGGCAGGTCTACCCGCCGGTGGAACTAAAAGCGGTCACACAGTTCTGAAAGGAAAACGATAATGACCAAGAAGCTGGAAGCAGATGTAATCGTCGTCGGAGCGGGGACGGCCGGTTGCTATTTCGCCTGGCAGTTGGGCAAAGCCGGTTACAAGGTGCTTATGCTGGAGAGGCGTAAACTAGATGATCTTGGCAAGCACATCGAGATCTTCCACATGGACAAAATCCGCTTCGACGAGTTCGGCATCCCCCACCCTACGAAAGAGGAGCTGCTCCACGTGGAAGAGGTCGGCTACAATTGGTCGCCCGATCTGAAGGTCAAGCAACCCGTGCATTACACCATTTATGTTATGTATATGCCGGCTTTCATCCAGCGGATGCAGTCCTACGCTCGCGAGGCCGGCGCGACCCTCCTGGAGAATGCTGAAGTACGCGACGTGATCCTGGAAAATGGCAGGCTGGTGGGTGTGACCGGTAAGCAGGGAGATGAAAATTTCGAGGCGCGCGGCCGGCTGGTCGCGGACGCATCCGGGTTGGCCGCGGCGGTGCGCACGCGTCTGCCAGATGGCTTCGGCGTTGAGAACGAGGCGGTGCCAGCGGAGGATTGTCTTTTCGTCTGCCTGGAATTCCGTGACGAAATCCCGGCCGGCAACCCGACCGGCAGCAATTCCTATATATTTCACAAGGCGTTCTGGAACAAGAGCTACGGCGAGGGCGCCATCCTGGGCATTGGGCAGCCGGGAAGTTTCGAATACGCCTGGCAAAAACACAAGGATTGGCGCGCGGAGTATTTTGGCGACCCCGGCAAAGTGCTGAAGCATCGCCAGGGAGTAATCCCATACCACCGCCCGCCGTTCTCGCTCGTGGGGGAAAATTTCCTGGTCATCGGCGACGCCGCCAACCAGAACAAGTCCTTTTCCGGTGAGGGTGTGACCAGCGGCTTCACCGCGTGCAAGATCGCGGCCGAGGTGGCGGTCACTGCGCTCCAAAAAGGAGATCTCAGCCGCGCAGCGCTATGGCCTTACAATGTACATTACTTTCGCGGTCAAGGGGCCAAGTTTGCCGGTGGACTGGCCCAGTTACCGGTCGCAGCGGAGTTGACCCGCAAGGATGTCAACTACCTGTTCCACCAACACATCATTTTCTCCAGTGCTGATTTCGAGGAACTGAATCGCAATTACGAACTCAATATGGGCACAGGCAAGCTGGTCAAGATCGGTCTGGGTCTACTCTGGGGTGTGCTCACGGGTCAATTCAGTGTGAACAGCTTAAGGAAATTCCTATCCGCCTCGGGCAAGGCCGGCAAGATCAAGACGCATTATCTTCAATATCCCGATTCACCATCAGGATTTCCGGCCTGGGAAGCCGAAGCCAAGCGATTGTGGGAGGAGGCCTAACCTGCCACCGAATTCCGAATATTAAGAAAATAATCACGCAATCGGCTCGAAGGGGATTGCCAAATCCCCGCCGCCGGATTTGGCAACACCGCACCTGCGGTGGGTGCAGGTGTCCGGCTGAGCGAACTTTTGACGAAAGGACAAAACCATGGCGCAAAATCAAGTTCCCACCACCGGCCCGGTCAAGTTGAGCCTGGGCTACAAGACCATCTGGGGCGTCGCCGCGCTCGGTTCGGCGATGATGTCCGGCACCTATGGCGCGCTGCTGCCGATCTTCTACCAGGATTACCTGGGGCTGACCGCCAAATGGATCGGCATCGCCTCGGCCATCTATGCCGTCTGGAACGCTCTCAACGATCCCCTCTTCGGCTACATCACGGACGCGACGCGCTTCAAAAGTGGGCGGCGCATCCCATACATGCGCTTCACCGCGCCGTTCCTGGCACTGACCTTCATCCTGGTCTGGTTTGCCCCGCAAGGCGCCGGGCAGACAGCCCTCTTCATCTGGATGCTGATGGCGATGCTTTTCTACGACACCTGCTACACGATGATCGGGCTGGTCTATTCGGCGTTGCTGCCAGAGGTGACCGAATCAGATGCCGAGCGCAACGGCCTGCAGATCTCCTCGTCCCTCTTTGGCCTGCTGGGGACGCTGCTCGGCTTCATCATCCCGGACATGTTCCGGCCAAAGGCCGGCGCATCGCCTTCCTTCCTGCCGTTGCAAGTGGCGATGATCGTCGTCGCTGTGATTAGCGCCGGATTGATCGTCCTGACCACGCTCAAGGTCAAGGAACGCCCGGAGTTCACCAAGGTGGATAGGCCGATTTCTCTCGGCGCGGCGCTGAAATTCACCTTCACCAGCAAGTCGTTCCTCATCCTGGTGGCTGAGAACTTCATAGCCATCCTGATGCAGTCGCTGCTCCTGGGCGGACTCTTCTATATGGCCGATTACGTGCTAAAGATGAACACACTGATCGTGCTGGCCTGTGTCTTCATCCCGCTCATCGCTGGCGTGCCGATCACCACGCTCATCCGGCGCAAATTGGGCGTGGTGGGTACACAACAACTCTTGCTGGTAATTGCCGGAGTTGGGCTGATGGCAATCGCCTTCGTGCCGGAAAAATTGATCCTGCTTTGCCTGGTGCTGGCCGGGTTCGGCCTCTCCGGCCCGCAGACGCTCAGCAACATCCTCTTCGCTGAGGTGGCAGATGAGGATGAGTTGCGCAGCGGCGTACGCCGCGAGGGGTCGTTCTTCGGCGTCAATGCCCTGCTGACCAAGCCGGCGCAGTCGGTGGCAATTGCGCTCACGGCCTCCATCTTGGAAGGCGCCGGCTTCATCACCCGCGAGGCCAACCAGGGACAGATCTTCCTCAACCAGTCGAAAGAGGTGCTTTTCGGCATCAAGGCGATCATGGGCCTGATCCCCGGCGCGGCTATGCTACTCGGCGCGGTCATCCTGATCTGGTTCCCGCTGCGCGGCGCGTACCTGGAGAAGGTGCAGAAGGAAGTGCTGGAGCTACATGCCAAAAAGAAGGCACAATTGGGTGAGTGACGAAGCTGATGAAATTTCGAGCGATTAGAACAATACTCCTTTGCAGTCTCTTGATCTGCGAACTTGGTTGGACGCGGCTTGCCCTGGCTTATGCCCCTGCATCCAGCCAAGCGACAATGGAGCAGATCATCCCCGGTGAGTTGATCGTGGGGATGAAAAGCAGCGCCAACATCACCCAATTGAGCCTGCCGGAGGGCGCGGCAATTGCCCGCCTCAGCCACCAACTGAATCGCCTGAACGCGGCTGTGGTAAAAGTACCAGCGGGTCAGGAAACTGCTTACGCTCAGAAATTCCTGGATACGCCCGGCGTCCGATATGCCGAGCTGAACTACCTGGTCACCACCGACGCCATCACGCCGGACGATCCGCTCTGGTCACAGCAATATGGGCCTGCCCACATCCAGGCGCCGGAGGCATGGGCACTGACCACCGGCGCCAGCAGCGTTACGGTGGCGGTCATCGATTCAGGGATAGACAGCAGCCATCCCGAATTCGCAGGCAGGCTCGTGCCTGGCTATGATTTTATCGAGGGGGATACCACTCCCCAGGATAATTGCGGGCATGGCAGCCATGTGACCGGGATCATCGCGGCCAGCGGTAATAACGCTCTCGGGATCGCCGGCATGGCGTGGAACGTGCGCATTATGCCGATCCGGGCATTGGGCAACAATTGCAGCGGTTCGATCGCCGGCGTTGCCGAGGCAATGGTTTGGGCTGTGGAGCGTGGGGCGCGGGTAATCAACTTGAGTTTGGGCACCAGCGCGCCCTCGACACTGTTGGAAGACGGCGCTTATTTTGCCTATGCACACGAGGCGGCCATTTTTGCTGCAGCCGGCAATGCGGGCGGCTCTTCGGTCTTTTATCCAGCTGCCTATCCCTGGGTGATGGCGGTCGGCGCCACGGATGAGAGCGACTTGCGCGCCTTCTACTCAAACACCGGCTCCGCTCTCGACCTGATGGCCCCCGGCACGCTCATTCTTTCCACCACCCCTTATGGCGCCTTTTACTACGAGGATCTCTTTCATACAACGCGCCAGTACGGAATACTCAGTGGCACATCCATGGCCTCCGCGCACGCCTCCGGCGCGGCCGCGCTGCTGGCTTCTCTCCCACAATTCGATACACCCGATAAGATCTATGAAGCGCTGACCAGCACCGCTGCCGACATGGATGTTCCCGGCCGCGACAACAACACCGGCTATGGCTTGATCCAGAGCTATGAGGCGCTCAATTTCACCCCAACCCCCACGCCTCCCCAGCCCCCGCCGCCGGCTACATCCTATGATATCTTCGATTCACTTACTTGCGGAAACCTGGTCCGATTCAATTGGCGCGACGCCGCTGTTGCCGGTACATGGCTGCCCGTCTTTGGCAACGATGGATATGCCAGCGTGGCCCTGCCTTTTGCGTTTACTTTTGGTGACCAGAGTTATACGTCTCTCACGGTCAGCGCCAACGGTTATTTAACCTTTGGCGGCCTGGGCAGCGTCAAGGATAATTTCCTCATCCCCAACGTAGTCCAGCCCAACAACTTCATTGCCCCCTTTTGGGATGATCTAAATCCCTCGGCGGGCGGTTTAATGTACCAGGCCACCTTCGGCGCGGCGCCTGATCGTGCGTACGTGGTGGAATGGCAATCGGTGCCGCGCGCCGGTTATGCCAACGATGTCAGTACCCTGACCTTCGAGGTGGTTTTGTTCGAGGGCAGCAACGACATTCTGATCCAATACCAAACGCTTAACGGCGGTGGCGCAGACGGCTCGTCGGCGACCATCGGCGTGGAATACGCGGATGGCGCTGCCGGGCAGGAGTACGCTTATAACAAAATTGGTGCGGTGCACGCAGGCCAGGCGTTGCTCTTCCACCCGTATGCCACCGGCAATATGCCCCCCTCGAACAGTTGCAGCACATACACCCGCCGGGTGGATGCAAGCGGCGGCTTTTTCGATGCTCTCCCATTCTGCGTCGAGATTCCGGCAGGCGCGCTGCATAGCCCGGCGACGCTGCGCATCCAGAATCTCAATCGCGCCCCCAACCCCCCGCCGGGCTGGATCCACCTCGCCCATATTGCGGATATCACCCTTTCATTTTCGCCTGCGCCGCCGCTTTCCCCGATGCCGGAGGCTTACGTCTGTTATCACTACACGGTTGCAGACATGCTAAAAGCTGGGGGACATCCTGAAAACCTCTTCCTGGCCGCGTACGACGCGGGGCGCAAGGCTTGGGATATCCTGCCGACCACGGCCAACCCCGCCCAGCAACTGTTGACTGCGCGTGCCCCGCATTTTTCCATTTACAGCGTGGTCACGGCCCAGCCGCCGTCGCAGTTGCCTGTGACCGGGCAGCCCTTGGCGCCACCCCTGTTGGCTGTGCTGATCATCAGCCTGGCGACTATCGGCGGGTTGGCCTTTTTCTCCTGGCGGAAGCGCCGGAGGGGCGCTTCCTGATCGCCGTGTTCCGCCGCTTGCTTTATCCCCCTCTCAGCTTGCTCTTGCTGTTCCTGGCTGGATGTCTTCCCGGAGCAGCGCGGCCTGCCCCGGCCTTGCCACAGCCGCAGGTTTGGGTGACACACGCCGTCACGCCGGCGGTCGTCCCGCTGCTGCCTGCCACGGCGTCCATGCCTTCGCCCTCCCCTGCACCTACCCTTGCGTCCTCTTTGCAGGAAATCGCGTTCCAAACCTACGGCGACCGCCTCATCCAGCAAATTGACATCCCTGCCATTGGCGTCAAGAGCAATGTCCTGACCGTCGGCTGGCGGGTAGACTTGGGCGCTAATACGTCAGGAGGCGCATCCGCCGAATGGGATTCGCCCGGCGCGGCGGTCGGCTGGGTGCTGACAGGCGCGCTGCCCGACCAGGCCGGGAACGTGATCCTCTACGGCCACAATAACGTGTATGGCTCGATCTTCAAGAACCTGGGGGAACTCAAGACAGGGGACGAGATCACGCTGACGACCGGCCTGCGCGCTTGGCAGTATCACGTGGATCAAGCGCTGCTCCTGCCCATCCTAGGAGCGGACGAGGAGGCCCGCCGCGCCTACCTTACATATCTTGCCCCGACCGATAAAGCTCGCCTGACGCTGATATCCTGCTGGCCGCCGGAGAGCAACACGCACCGTGTGGTGGTGATCGCTTTTCCTTCGAGGTAAGCCGGTGGATGATGAATATTATGAAAACAATCACGCAATCGGCTCGCAGGGGATTGCCAAATCCCCGCCGCCGGATGTAGGTCGGATTGGCAACACCGCACCTGCGGTTCGGTGCAGGTGTCCGACCTACGCCAAGCACTAGATATGCCGATCTAGAACGGCGAATCCCAGAGAGCCATAAAAAGAAGGGCTGTCCCGAAAGGGACAGCCCTTGCTTGTTACATCTTGTTGCGGGGGGAGAGGATCACTTGCGCGTGGCAGTGCCGCTCAAACCGCCGCCTTCAGCGTACGGGATGATGGCGGGGGTGCCGCACATATCCCAGGTGGTGAATGTGGGACCCATATTCCAGCCAACATAGCCAGGCTCCCACCAATCTTCGCCAGCAGCGTTATTGCAGACATCCGCCTTGAACACCTGGCGCTGGATGGCGCCGTTCACCCAGTAGCGGAAAGCCATCGGCTGGTTCAGGATGTCCGCGCCATAATCGGTGACGAGGAAATCGTAGCCCTGGCCAGGCATAAGGCCGGTGCCGTAATAGTAAGGCTGGGTCGCGTATCCGGGCTTGGGCATGATGCTGATCGATTCCAAGGCCATCCAATCATTCCAACCGCCATCGCGGTTCCAACGGGCGCGCGGGAAATCGGAGAACAACCCCGGCCCTAAGGAGCCGCCAGGGCCAACCGAGCCACCGATGCTGGTGCCATTCGGCAGCCAGACATACAGGTCAAGGTCCGTACCCCACCACCACCAGTTCAAGACGCCGGCAATGCGGTTCTTCGGTGAAGGTACGCCCACATCCGAGTAGGTACCCCAGATGTAACCACCGCTAACTACGGTCATGCTGGGGGTGAACGTCTGGGCGCCAGCCGTGAAGGCATTGGTGACTTTCAGGGTGTAGCCTGTTCCGGCCGGCAGGTTGATCAGGTCGAATATCCAGGTCAGACCCTTGGTATCGTTCTTGTTGGTATCCTTGAGGACCGTGCCTTGATAGGCCTGCACGGTGGTATTGGCGATGCCCAGGCCGGTGGTTGCGTCCAGGACCGACGCCATCAACCCACCGCGTCCCATGGCCGCCGCCACGTTCAGATATTTCGAATTGGCCATGCTGTACCAACTGTTGAACGAGCCGTGATTATAGTATCCATTCGGCCAGCAGTAGGGGGCGTCGCCTGACCAACCATTGCCATAATACCCATATGCCATATCGGTCAGTGTGGGGACATTGGGATCAGAGGCGGTGGTAATCGGATTCCCGGTGCTGATCAACCAATCCTTCATTTGCGCATTGGTCTTGGTCGGGTAAATGCTCCAGGCGCGCGCCGCGCCGGCAGAAACATGCGGCGTGGCCATCGAGGTGCCGCTCCAGGAATCGTAGGGCGTCCAGGCATCCTGGTACTGATTTGCCCAGAAGGGGTAGGTTACCGGCGTGGTGGACCAGATATCCTGGCCGGGCGCGACGATCTGCACCCACTTGCCGAAGTTGGAGAACCAGGCGGCGCACTGGTCGTTCCAGTAAGATTCATTACCGTCTTCAATGCCATCGCCGTCCGTATCCACCCAAATGGGATCCCTGAATGGCGAACCGGCGGCGCCGACCGCCAGCAAGGCCTGGTAGATGTCATTGCAGGTAGCGCCAGAATAGGTGCCATTCGGGCAGATATTGGGCGAGGCCCAGCCGGCCGGGAACGAAGGGGCGGTATTGTAAATCATATTCCAGCCCATGCTGGAATTCCCGGCCGCCGCCGATACCAGTTTACCCTTGGTGTTGATGGCGTATTGCAGCGCGGAGTACTCGGCGGCACCAGCGACGCTTCCACCCAGACTCATGCTGAGGACCTTGACAGTCGTGTCGTCGGCGCAATAACGGATGCCCTTGGAAATATCGAAGTTCGTGCCCCAGCCTTGCGCGGAGAGCACCTTCACTGCTTTCACCTGGCCGTTCGAGATGCCCGCAAGACCCAGGTTGTTGTTGTTGATGGCTACGATTACGCCGGCAACGTGCGTGCCATGCCCGTGATCGTCATTGGGGACCGTGTCCTCATTGACGAAATCGTACCCATTGATCACCTTGCCCTTCAGGTCGGGATGAAGGATGTCTGCGCCCGTATCCAGGACGCATACCTTCGGGCTGGCTGTAGTATTCGGCCAGATGATGTCGGCCTGGCTATAGCTCCATCCCCAGTTATTCCAGCCATCATTGGGGTAAGTTGGAACGTTCTGCCCGTTACGAATCGTGCGCATTGCCAACAGTTTTTCGATGGGAATGGTGCGTTTGGCTCCATCCTGGTTGGTGCGCGTGACCTCGGTCAGCTTCGATTCCCGGTCCCCAATTGGATCTTCTTCCGGGATCCAGGAAATGTAGTTCGGTTCGGCATACTTGACGCCGGGCTGCCCGGCCAGTTGGGTTGCCAGGGCCTGCACGTCGGCGTCCGCAGCGAAGCTCAGCAGCGCCATGCTGGCATACAAATCCACCACCTGCGCGCCCACGGTGCCAGCCAAAGCGCTGGCTTGCGCTGAATAGGCTGTGGGGGTCTGCCCCTCGGCAAAGCCCACAACTACTTCGCCAGGGACGAAGAGCGTGTCGCGAGTGACTTCCCCTCCTGTCTGCGCAGCAGCAGGCTGGTACACACCTCCCAACAACCCAAGCGTCAGTACCAAGGCTGTCAGGATGTTGAAGAAACGTGATGCTTTCATAATATTCTCCTTTATGGTTAAAATCTGGAATACTTGACAAATGGAATATTGTCGAATGATATTCCGCTTGGTCTTTTAGTTTGAAATCACCTCCTTTCAGTTTTTTTCTTCATAGTGTGTGGCGCCGTAGCTCGCTGCCTTAATTGCCAGTCGCACGAAATCTCACCGTTTTCGAAGTATGGCTTAATGCCAACATTCCTGTCTGGCAAGCAGGAACGCCTCAACTCCTATGGCCAACTATTTCGTTCACGATTTATCACCCCCTCATCCCTTATATAATATATTGTAATTCGTTTAAGTCTCGAAATCAATAGATAAATATCATATTTGTTAAGTTGCAACTTTGTCATAATTAACCATAGCAAGCGCCGTGAGGGAACTTTCAAGAAACCTCTGGCGTCTGGAAAGCGAGAAAAAAGAAAGGAGATCACCATGTATAAAACCATTGCGTTTCTAATCGCCCTTACTTTGCTTACTGCCTGCGCAGGTTCCACTGTGAGCACCGCGCTGCCCCCCCAGCCGCCTGTCCCTTCGCCGCTTCCCCCTGAGCCGGTCGGCACCCAGCCTCCGGCGGATCAACCCCCAGCGCCCGTTGCCGGAGAAAACCCATACGCCCCGCAACCGGGTGACGATCGACTGACACGCGCCAACGCTTTTTTGGATTCAGCTCAATTGCTTATCCGGGAAACCTACCCGCCGCAGATCGAGCTGGCGCTGCAAGGCGCCCTGCCCACGCCGTGCAACCGCTTGCGCGTGGAGATCAAAGCGCCGGATGCCGAGAAGCGCATCTACGTGGAAGTGTATTCGTTGGCGGACACGAAGCTGGCCTGCGCCCAGGTGCTTGCGCCCTTTGAAGCCAGTGTTATGCTTGGCAGTTTTCCCAGCGGGCATTACACGGTTTGGGTCAACGGCAACCAGACCGGGGAATTCGACGCGTAGTTGTGGTACGATAGCGGTGAGCGCCTCGCCAAAGTGATTTTACCCAATCAGAAGGGAGATTCACGGTGTTCGCCTCGAAAAGGTCCCGTTTCGCCCGGATATTTCCTATCCTTTTCCTTCTCGCGGCATGCAAAGTGGAAGAACCTCCTTCCGCGCCAGTCGTCGCCTGGCCTGCGACCCCTGCCGCCACCCACGCTGCCATCTGGAAGCCGGCGCCGGGCGTCACATGGCAGTGGCAGTTGACCGGCTTACCGATCGACACCTCGGTGGAAGCTGAAGTCTACGATATTGAACTGTTCGACAACGATGCCTCTATCGTCGCGGCCCTCCACGCCCAGGGACGCAAGGTGATCTGCTACATCAGCGTTGGCGCGTGGGAGGACTGGCGTCCGGATGCGGACCAATTCCCACCCGAGCTCATCGGAAAGAACTACGCGGACTGGCCAGGGGAGAAATGGCTCGATATCCGACAGATCGAGGAGCTTGCTCCCCTCCTGCGCCTCCGCCTGGACCTGTGCCGGGACAAGGGGTTCGATGGCGTCGAGCCGGATAACGTGGACGGTTACACCAACGACACTGGCTTTCCATTAACCTATCAGGACCAGCTCCGCTACAACATCTGGCTGGCAGAGGAGGCTCACGGGCGCGGCCTCTCCATCGGCCTGAAGAACGACAGCGAGCAGATCGCCGACCTGCTCCCCTACTTCGACTGGGCCTTGACCGAGGATTGCTTCGACCAGGATTGGTGTGAAGAAATGACCCCGTTCATCGCGGCCGGTAAAGCCGTCATTGACACCGAGTACACCGATACCGGCATCCGGCTCGAAGATTTCTGCCCACAGGCGCGGATATTAGGAATCAGCGCCATCCTCAAGCATCGCGGCCTGGATGTTTTCATCCAGGCTTGTCGCTGAGGCTGCAAACCCCATTGCCCGAAAATGGCGCTCGGCCTGGACTGCCAAGTCCAGGCCGAGCATTTTAATCTCTCCCAAAAACTATGCTGAAGCCGTCTGGGACTATCCCTGCACAACCTGATCCAGGATGGCAAGCGGCACACCGCCATTCTTCAGTACCGTATCGTGGAAGAGGCGCAGGTCGAATTTTTCTCCCAGTGCTTTCTTGGCCTTTTCGCGAAATGCCACCAGCTTGATCTCGCCGATCTTGTAGGCGCAGGCCTGGCCCGGCCAGACGATGTAGCGCTCGATCTCGGTGACCACGGCCTCGTGCGGGCTGGCGGTGTGGGCGTCCATATATTCAATGGCCTGCTGGCGCGTCCATCTCTTGAAGTGAATACCGGTATCCACCACCAGGCGCACGGCGCGCAGCAGCTCGGAATCCAGGTAGCCCAGTTCGCTGTAGGGATCGTCCTTGTACATGCCCATCTCGCGCGCCAGCTTCTCGGTGTAGAGCGCCCAGCCCTCCACGTAGGCCGTGAACGGCACCATCCGCCGGAAGAACGGTACGCCTTTGAGTTCCATCGCAATGGACAGTTGGAAATGGTGGCCGGGGATGCCCTCGTGGTAGGCGAGAGTCTTCATGCCGAATTGGAAGGTTTCCTTGGTATCGCGCAGGTTGGCGTAGAAGACGCCCGGGCGTTTGCCGGACATGTCGCCCATCTGGTAGTATGCCCCGGCTGAACCCTGCTCGCGGAACTCCGGCACGCGCTCGACCTTGAGCTTGGATTTCGGCCGAACGCCAAAGTACGGACCGAGGGCGGCGTCCATCTCGTCCAACATACGCTGGTAATCGGCCAGGATGGCGAGGCGGCCCTCGTCTGTGTTCGGGTAGAGGAAGCGCTCCTCCTTGGCAAAACCGTTGAGCATCTTCGGGGCGTTCTTTATATCCCGGTAGCCAAGTTTTTCCAGAATGACCTGCATCTCGCCTTCGATGCGCGCCACTTCCTTCAAGCCGATCTCGTGGACCTGCTCCGGCGTGTAATCGGTGGTGGTGGATGAGCGCAGGCAGTGGGCGTAGTACGCATCCCCGTCGGGCAGCTTCCAGACGCCGTCGTCAGTCGTCGCCTTCTTCTCCAGCTCGGTGAAGTAAGCGACGAATTTCTGGTAGGCGGGATAGACCGTGCGGTTGATCTCGGTCTCGGCTGCGGCGAGCAACTTTTCCCGATCACGCGAACCAACCTTCGGCAGCTTCTCCAGCTTGCCCTTGAAGACGATGTAGAGCGGATTCTCGTTCGCCGGTTTGCCGATGAAACCGATCATCTCGTCCAGCACGCGGCGGATGACGAACTTGGGCGGGATACACCCTTTCTTTTCGCGGATGAGCAATCCTTCCATCACCTGGTCGAACTTGACCCCGAACCTGCCCAGGCGTTTGACGTAGTTGCGCGCCTCCAGCTTGCTGACCACGGGGTGGACGGTCAGCATGAAGTTGGGCAATTCGGACTGGATGCCGAGCATCTGGTTGAGCGGGTAATCGTGGTGGCGGAAGCGCTCGCCGCGCAGGATGTCATCCAGGAAGTAGTCCATGATGTCAGTGGAGAGCAGCGTTGCTTGGGACTGCCGCTTGCGGCTGTAGCTGCGCAGGATGCCCAGGTCGCGGCGGATGAAGCGGTACATCTTGTCCTGGAAGGCTTCGGAGGCGTCTGAGAGCTTGGCGTTGTGGGCGTGGATGCCGAACTTCTCCAGGATGCCAAGCATGGTCAGCAGTTCAGGGCCTTTCAGCGCGAGCTTGAGGAAGGTGCGCGCGTACAGTCCCTGCACGCTCCAGGGTTTGCCCCAAATGAGGGCGATGAGGTACCAGGCGAGCAGGAGGAAGAGGATGGCGAGGATGAGGTAAAGATGGGTCATGGAAAGCTCCTGTGGGTGAGGTGGGGGTATTATACTCACCACCCGCCTGGATTGCCAAATCCAAACTGGCGCAAAGCCAGTTCCGGTAACAAAATGCCGGATTTGGCAATCCGGCATAGCTTCTTGGAAACAACTTTATTTACCCGCCCAAGGCGACAGCCAGCACGTCATAATATGTGCCTGCGCCGAAGCCGTCGAAGAGGATGTGATCGCCGGGCTTCATGCTGGGCAGTTGGCGCAGGAACGCGATCATATTCGAAGCCGCGCTGACGTTGCCAAATTCGCTCAACAGCCAGGGCATGGGGAAGCTGATGCCCTCTCTTTGCAGGTGCTTTTCCTTTAACTTGTTGATCTTGTAGTTGGCGTGGTGGACGATCGCGACATCGATCGGTTTGTCCGGCTTGCCGAGTTTATCCATCAGCTCCTGGTAGGCGCGGTGCACATCGCTCACCACCTGCACACCCGTGCGCACGAAGAGCTTGACCATTCCCATCGGCCCGGCCATGGCAATTGGGGCGCCGTTTTCGGGTTCGTGCATCAGCCCGGCGACGCGGATGTGCGCCTGCCCGGCTTGTGAAACCTCAACCATTGATTGTCCGTCAACCCTTTGGCCTGAGTGCGGGTAATACATGTGCACAGCCAGCACGCCCTCCTCGTCGAAGGCTTCGTGATTCTTGCCGACCAGGAACTTCATCGTCGTGCCTGGAATCACGCCGATCACGCCTGCGCCGTTCCCAAACAATTGGAGCGCGTTCTTGTCGCGCGTCCGGCCGATGAAGCGGCTCAAGCCCTCGATGCCCCCGACCAACACCTTTTTGCCAAATAACTCCTCGGCGATGTTCGTCTGCCCGGCAGAGGCCAGCCCCGGGTTGAGCGCCAGGTTCAGCCCGCCGACCGAGCCGTCGCAGGCTTTGTGGATGCTGACCTTCAGCGCGCGATTGGGAATGCCAGCGCGCTGGCAGATGCGATCAATGTAATCATCGGCCACCGGCCCGCTCATGCCGATCAGCACTGCCTGGACTTCGGCCGGCTGCCAGCCATTGGCAAGCGCGGCGGCGCGCAGCAAGCGCGAGCCGACCTCCACCTCCAGCTCCAGGTGCTCCTCGGGGGTCAGGAACGGGATGTGCTGGCGTTTGACGAAGCCCAACTCCGCCAGGTTCATTGCCTCTTCACCTTGCAGGGGTTCGCCCAGGCGTTGTTCGATCAGCTCTTTCAGGCGTGCGTTGTCATAACACTCACCCCATGAACCGTACGCGCCGCCGATGCCAACCTCTGGATTCCCAACCCGTTCGATGCCAAAGGGGATGCCTCCAGCGACCGGGATCACTTCCTGCCGCACGTTTGGGCGTGTGTAGAACGACGGGGTTGCCCCGTTTGGATCAACTAAAATCGTATCTTCGCTCATAACTTTAACTCCTTCAGGTGACAAACACCTTGATTATGCCAGTTATAACCCTATAAACGGCTTATCGCTTCTGCCTGCTAGTGACAGACCAAGGCGCGGTTGCGGGCCAGGTTAGTGCAGGTTCCACATCCAGAAATTGGTGGTGATCTGGGTTAGATCATCCCAGCTTGGGGAGAGGGCGCCGCCCACCGGGTCAAAGTTGTGATCGGCGTTATGGATGAAAAACAATTGGGCTCTTACGCCAACCGCGATCAGCCGTTCGTAGAGGATCTGGCTCTGTTCAGGTGGAACGACCTTGTCTAAATCTCCGTGCAAGATGATAAAGGGAGGATCATCCGGCGTGATATAGGTGATCGGGCTGCCGCTGACCAATTGCTCCTGGCCGAAAACATCCCCAATGGTCCTTCTGAGGTAGTTGGGAAAAGGCCGGGTCAGGTCGACGGGGCCGGCGTTAACCAGTACTGCCTGCACCCGGCTGGACTGGTCGAGGTACTCCCCCACGTCGAAGCCAGCCGATTCGTCCGCGAGAGCAGCCAGTGCGGCCAGGTGTCCCCCAGCGCTGTGACCGATCAGGCCGATCCGTTGCGGGTCGAGATTGATATAGGCGGCATGGGCGCGCAGCGAACGGATGGCGCACTTGACATCCTGGATCATGGCGGGGAAACGCGCTTCCGGATAGAGACGATAATTGATGGAGACCACCAGGAAGCCCCTAGCGGTCATGCTGGCGTCCACAGAGCCTTTGCCTCCTTCTGTCCAGCCACCACCGTGAATGTTGACCAGCGCCGGCCAGGGACCATCGGAAGCCGGAAAGTAGATGTCCATCTTCAGTTCGATGCCATTCGGGGTGCAGTAGATCAGATCACGCTCCACGGTTCCCAGGCGGGCGGCATCGAATGATGGGGTTGCGGTGGCGGTGGGCGAGCGCGGCGTCTGCGTGAGGGACGGCGTGGAAGGAGGAACGAACTGCTGGGTGGGCGCAACTGTGGGCTGCGGGACAAGCGATCCGCAGGCAGTCGAAATCAGCAGGAGAAGGGGGAGGATTTTGAAGAGAAGCGAACGATGTTGGCGCAACATGGCTTATTTAATCACCGCGCTGACTGAGGTGCACAGCTTGAAACTTTTTTTCATTTACCTGCTGATAATTGGGCTTCCATCGCCTCTGCTGTATTGACCGGTTGGAGGCAGGTTAATCCTTGGCAGACATACGCCGTGGGTTGGCCGCTGAGCAGAGGACGGTCTTTGAGCAACGCCGGCGATCCCGGCGCAGGCGGGTATGGAGAAATAGCTGCAACCAGGTGGGGACGGTATCCTTTCCAAAGCGCTCTTACCAGTGCTTTCTGCGCCGCTTCCTCTGGCTCCCCCAGCAAAGCAACTTCATGAGTTTGCTCAAGGGCAAAATCGGCCGCGCACAACCATTGGGCGAAGGCAGTCGGGTAACGCTTGGCCAACTGCGTGGATTGGGCGAGCATCCTTTCCGCCGTGTCGCGCCATTCGAGACGATCTCCATAAGCCGCCAATTGCAGCAAAGCCATCACAGCCAGCGCATTTCCTGAAGGGGTGGCGTTGTCCTGCAGGTCTTTGGGGCGGACGGGCAGGGGTTCATGGTCATGCCGTGTGTCGAAGAAGCCGCCGGTCGGGTCGGTGAAATGGGCAACCATCTCATCAGCTAATTTCAGCGCAGCGATATACCATTCAGGGTTTGGATCAGATTGATAGAGCGCGAGCAGCACCAGGCAGAATGCGGCGTGATCTTCCAAGTAGGCATTGTGCTTCGCTTGCCCATCCCGCCAGGAGCGTAGCAGGCGGTCACCGTCGTATAGATTTCTCAACAGGAAGCGGGCGTTGCAGATGGCGGCATCCAGGTAGTCCTGCCTCTCCAAGTAGCGGCCTGCCTCGGCGAAGGCCGAACAGGCCAAGGCATTCCAAAAGACCAGGACCTTGTCATCCGTCGCGGGGCGAAGGCGGGTTTCGCGGAGCGCAAGCAATTTGGCATGGCATTGCGCGAGCCTGACGGGAACCGGCTCTACATCGTCGTGGGCGGGCAGGTTTGGGAAAAGCGCTGCTAGGGTGCCATCGTCGATGGCGCGCTGGAGAATCGTCTTCCCCTCCCAATTCCCCTGGGCAGTGATCCCATAAGCTGCCTGGAAGAACTCGTAATCCGGGCCGAGGGCGCTCATGAGTTCTGCCTGTGTCCAGATGTAGAACTTGCCTTCCTGCCCTTCCGAATCGGCGTCGAGGCTGCTATAGAAGCCTCCAGCGGGATGGGTCATTTCGCGCAGGAGGAAATCCAGCGTCGCCTCGCAGACCCGGCGGTAGCGGCGTTCGCCGGTGAGCAGGTAGCCATGCAAGTAGACCAAGGCGAGTTGAGCGTTATCGTACAACATTTTTTCAAAGTGGGGCGTCCGCCAGAAGTCATCCACGCTATAGCGGGCGAAACCGCCTGCGACCACATCGTACATGCCGCCGCGCGCCATGGCGTCGAGAGCGTGGCGGACCGCTTTCAAGGCTGGTAAACGCTGCGGGGAATTCCCCGCGCTGCGGCGCAGCAGGAACTCGATCGTCATTGGTTGCGGGAATTTTGGCGCACCGCCCCAGCCGCCGTATTGCCAATCGTAAGAGTCCAAAAGGGATTGCGTTGCCGCTTCGAGCGACTCAAAGGTGAAGGCGCCCTTTTCGGCCTGTATGGTCTGTAATTGGAGATGCTGGAGCAGTTGGCTGCCGGCGCTCTCGATCTCGTCGCGCCGCTCACGCCAGGCCATTGCCAGGCTATTTAAGACATCTTTGAAGGATGGCAAATTGAAGCGGCGGACAGGGGGAAAATAAGTCCCGGCATAGAATGGGCGCAGGTTGGGGGTAAGAAATACGGACATCGGCCAACCGCCAGAACCGTTCAACGCGGTCGTGGCCTGCATATAGATGTGGTCGAGGTCGGGGCGTTCTTCGCGATCAACTTTGATGCAGACGAAATAATCGTTCATCAAGTTGGCGGTTTCAGGATCCTCGAACGACTCGTGCTCCATCACGTGGCACCAGTGGCATGCGGCATAACCGATGCTGAGAAAAATGGGTTTATCTTCGCTGCGCGCCTTTAAAAGCGCTTCTTTCCCCCAGGGGAACCAGTCGACAGGATTCTGGGCATGTTGCAGCAGATACGGAGAATTCTCATGGATCAGATAATTGGACATTGTATACCTCTAAAGCCAGGAAATGCGTATAGCAAAGATCATTGACTTATATCTCTTTTTTCTTCTTCGCTTGCCGCCTCGCCTCTTTCCAGTTTCTTTTTCAAATGCTCCGGCCAAGCGGAGGTATCCTCAGCATGCAAAAATAACGAGCCTTCCCCACTCCCCGTCAGGATATCGCTTGATCGGCAATTAAGCACCGCCTTTGCCGCGGCGATGCCCGAAGCCGTGACCCCGGCCACACCGTGACTGAGCGTGCTTGCGCCGCAGAGGAATAAGCCTTCGAACTCGGTGCGCGGCGAGAATGCCCACGGGCCCACCTGCGAGGGGCGCTTGTCAATGCCGTAGAGATTGCCGCGTGTCGCGTTGAGGTAGTGCTCGTTGGTCAGCGGCGTGCCCAGGCTGTAGAATGAGATGTTTTTGCTCAAGCCAGGGATGCGTTTCTCCAGTCCGCGCACGATGCGCCAGGCAAGGTCTTCCTTCATCGCCTCGTAATCCGCCGGACGAGTGCCGTATTTCGTTTGCGCCCATTTCTCGAAGGCAGCGTAGCCCACGAAGGCGAACGACTCACAGGTGTGCTGCCCCGAATGCATCTTCGACGGGTCCTTCAATGTGGTGACGGTCAGGAACATTCCCGACGGAGTCTCCTCTCTCAATACCGCAGAGGTGAGTCCATCGGAATAAATCTTGTCCACGTCGGCGTGGTCGTAATACCACATATTACCCGAGTCGAGCCCTGCGGCGCGCAGATCCATGCTCGTGGCAAAGAACAGGCTGAGGCACGAGGTCGAGTAACGGACAGCATTCACCTTCTTGCGCAGTTTGGATGAAAGGCGGTCGCGCCCGATCAATTGGCCGAAGGTCACTTCGGGATCGGCATTGGAGATGATGACGTCCGCGCGGATTTGTTCGCCAGAATCCAGTTCGACGCCGATCACTTTTCTCCCCTCCAGCAGAATCTGCTTTACACGGCACTGGAGCCTGATCTCCCCACCTGCACGTTTCAACGCCCGAACGAAGGCGCGCGGCAGGGTGAACGACCCGCCGAGCGGATAGTAGCCTCCATCTAGGTAATGGTTGGTGATGCCAGCGTGCATGAAGGCGGAAACCTGCGAAGGCGGCAGGCCGTGATCGCCCGCTTGACCGGCCAGCACGCCGCGCAAAACGGGATCGCTGATGTGGGCGTTGATCAGGTCCGCGCCTGTGGCGCGCAGCCACTTGAGGATGGTCGGTGCACTCTTGGCTGCCCGCAGGGGATATCTCAAATTACCGATGGCATTGAGCCCTTGCATCATGGCGGTCAAATCGGCAAAGTAGGAATCGATGCCTTCCCTTTCATGTGGGAAATGACTCTTGAGCCGTTCGATTAAATTTTCTTTGCCCTTGGGAAAATCAATTTTCTTCTCACCAATGACGATGTGGTCGTAGCCATCGGGATTGAGTTCGATGAAAGTAAGGTCTTGCGACACACCCAACCCATCGTAAATGCGACGCAACCCGCCGCCCTCCTGCAAGTCGCCGATGTAATGCACGCCCGGGCTGAAGCGATAACCGCTCAACGTAAATGAATGCGTCCACCCACCGGGACGGTCGTGCTGTTCGAGGACGAGCACCTTCCTGCCCGCCTGCGCTAACGCAACTGCGGCGGTAAGCCCGCCCGCGCCCGAACCGATGACTACGATATCATAATCATTCATATTCTTTACAACCCAATGGACCCCCGCTTTATCATCGGGCAAATCACCTTTCTGTTGGTTTGAGTAGTGGTTCGATCTTTTCCCAAAGATCGGGCGTCTCTAGAACTTCCCCAAATGCCTTCACCAGTATCGCCACAGCCGTTCCGCCGATGATGACGCCGCGATCATCTAAGCGGGATAAGAGCTTTTGCAAGGCTTCCAAAGGCTCAAACAACGGTTCAATCACGTAAGGAGGATTCATACTGTTGTCGCAAAATTCCCCAGCGAGTGAAGACTTTCATTTCGCTTTCGTTGTCGCTGCTCTGTAAACCCAGCCGCATGGCGCGGCGTACAATGGAATTAAGCTGCCTCCAGTTCGTTTGCGGTGTCAAGGCGCGCAATTCCCGCCGTTCGATCTCTTCCACGGCTTTCCAACGCTCTACATAAAAGCGGATATCGCCAACTTCCATGTTGTTGATTATAGCATGTGGGATTTGGCGTATCGCGAAACGCGGAAGGAGGCTGCCAAAAGAGACATTTCAAAATTCCTGATGCTCTGTCCGGGCGATAATCTCGTCTTGCAGTGCCTGGCTCAGGTCGCAGAAGTAGTCACTGTAGCCGGCGACGCGGACGATCAGGTCGCGGTATTGCTGCGGATCCTTCTGCGCGCGGCGCAGAGTGGCGGCATCCACCACGTTGAACTGGATGTGGTGGCCGTCCAGTTTGAAATAAGCGCGGATCAGGCCGACCAGCTTGTCCAACCCTTCATCGTCCTTGAGCAGTTGGGGGGTGAACTTCTGGTTAAGCAGCGTGCCGCCGGTGCGGGCGTGATCCATCTTGGCGACAGAGCGCAGCACGGCGGTCGGGCCATGGCGGTCCGCGCCTTGGACGGGGGAGACGCCCTCGGATAACGGTTGCCAGGCGCGCCGTCCATCCGGTGTGGCGCCGGTCACAGAGCCGAAGTAGATGTGGCAGGTAGTCGGCAACAGGTTGACGCGGTATGTTCCACCACGCGTGTTCGGCTTGCCGTCAATCGCTGCGAAGTAGGTTTCAAAAAGGTCGGCCATCACGATATCGGCATAGTCGTCGTCGTTGCCGTAGCGCGGGGTTTTGTTGAGCAAGAGTTGGCGTTCACGTTCGTGGTCGGCGAAATCAGTTTCCAGCAAGGCAAGCAGATGCTCCATGGTCAGCGTCTCGTGATCGAAAACATGGTACTTGATGGCGGTCATCGCATCGGTGATCGTGCCGAGACCAACACCCTGAATGTAAGTGGAGTTATAGCGCGCCCCACCATCGTGGTAGTCCTTGCCAGTGGCGATGCAGTCATCGGTCAGCAGCGAGAGGAAAGGGGCTGGCAGGTACGTGGCGTACAAACGCTCGATAACGTTGTTGCCGCGCATCTTGATCTCAATAAAATGACGAAGCTGTTTTTCGTAGGCCGCGAAGAACTTTGCGAATGTCGTGAACTGGCGTGGGTCGCCGGTCTCCAGGCCGATGCGGCGGCCGGTGCGCGGGTCCACGCCATTATGCAGGGTTAGCTCCAGCACCTTGGGCATGTTGAAGTAACCGCTCAAAATGTAGGCCTCTTTGCCGAACGCGCCGACCTCCACGCAGCCGGAGGAGCCGCCGCTGCGCGCGTCACTCACCGATTTGCCCATGCGTACCAGCTCCTGGACGATCAGGTCGGCGTTGAAGACCGAGGGTTGGCCGAAGCCGGTGCGGATGATTCTGGCGGCGCGCTTGACGAAGCGGTCGGGGTTCTTCTTGCTGACCTGGATGGAGGAGGATGGTTGCAGCAGGCGCATCTCCTCGATCACGTCCAGCAGCAGGTAAGTGACCTCATTGACGCCATCCGCGCCATCGGCGAGGACGCCGCCCAGGTTGATCTGGGCGAAATCGGTGTAGGTGCCGCTCTCGGCGGCAGTCACGCCGACTTTAGGCGGGGCGGGCTGGTTGTTGAACTTGATCCAAAAGCATTGCAGCAACTCTTCGGCTAGACTTTGGAAGTCTTGAAGGACTTCCGAAGTCTCCATCCCTTGCCGGTAGAACGGCAGCAGGTGGCGGTCGAGGTGGCCAGGGCAGAAGGCGTCCCATGTGTTCAGCTCGGTGGTCACGCCGAGGTGGACGAACCAGTAGTACTGCAGCGCTTCCCAGAAATCACGCGGTGCGCTGGCGGGAACGTGCTCGCAGACCGCGGCGATGCGCTCCAGCTCGAGGCGCCGGCGGGGATCAGCCTCTTGCATTGCCTGCGCCCGCGCCAGCTCTGAGTGGCGCTTCGCAAAGCGAATGAGGGCGGCGGCGCAGATGTCCATCGCCTGCAATTCCTGTTCCTTGTTGTAAGCCTGCGGGTCGTGGAGATAATCCAATTCTTGAAGACTAAGCTGGATGTCCGCTTGAAAATCCAACATGCCTTTATGATAAATCTTGTCGTCCAGCACGGTATGACCCGGGGCGCGTTGCTCCATGAACTCGGTGAAGATGCCGGCTTCGTAGGCGGCTTTCCATTCGTCGGTCATTTCGGCGAAGAGCGATTCGCGCATCGTCTTTTCCTGCCAGAAGGGGATGATCGTATCCTGGTATATCTGGCGCGTGCGGGTGTCCACCGCAAAGGGGATTTTCTCGCGCTGGCTGAGGATATCCAAGTCCTGCAGGCTGTGGCAGCACAGTTCCGGGAAGGTGGGCGCGGCTTTGGGGGCGGGGCCTTTCTCACCGACGATCAGCTCGCCCTCGCCGATGTAGATGGTCTTATGCTCCATCAGATATTGGAAAGCCAAGGCGCGGCGCACGGATGCAGAGATCATGCCCAGGTTCTTCTTGTAAAAAGCGGTGAGCAACTCGGCGCGCTCGCTGGAGAGGGTCTCTTCGGCGACGAGCGATTGCTGGCGGAGTTTTTTCACGCGGTCGGATACGGTCATGGTTTAATCCTCTCTGCTACGATCTCGGCAATGTCCTTCACTTGCATCTTTCCTTCACCGGCTTTGGCCGCGTCGGTGAGCATCACCATGCAGAAGGGACAGCCGACCGCCAACGTCTCTGCGCCGGTGGCTTTGGCCTCGGCGAAGCGCGCCTTGTTGACATTGGTTGTGCCATGTTCCTCCTCCTTCCACATCTGCGCTCCGCCCGCGCCGCAGCAGAAGGATTTTGCCGTGTGGCGCGGCATCTCGGTCAAGTCCAGCTTGGCTTCGTGCAACACCTGGCGCGGTGCAGCGAAGACTTTGTTATGGCGTCCGAGATAGCAGGGGTCGTGATAGGTGATGAGTGATGCGTGAGGAGTGGGGAGTGATGAGTGATTGTTGATTGCTGATTGTTGATTGCTGATTGCAGATTCAGGTTGAAGCCGGAGCAGGCCGTTCCCAATGATTTTGTTGACCAATTGCGTGTGGTGGATGACTTCATAATTACCGCCGAAGGCAGGATACTCATTTTTTAGTGTATGCAGGCAGTGTGGACAGGTAGTTACGATGCGTTTTGGAGTGACTTGGTTGAGCGTTTCCACGTTGGCGGTGGCCAACTCGTTGAAGAGGAATTCATTGCCCGCCCGCCGAGCCGAATCGCCGGTGCATTGCTCGCGCTCGCCCAACACGGCAAAGTTCAAGCCCGCGGCGTTCAGGATCCGGGCAAAGGCTTGGGCAGTCTTCTGGGCGCGGGCGTCGGTGGCAGGAGCACAACCCACCCACCAAAGCAGATCGGCCCCCGGATTTTGCTCGATGGTCGGCACACGCAACCCCTCCGCCCACTTCAACCGCTCGGCTGGCGGCACGCCCCATGGATTGGCCGTGCGTTCCATGCCGCGGAAGGCAGCCTCCAGTTGCTTGGGGAAGGCGCTGTCCATCAGCACCAGGGCGCGGCGGATATCGAGAATATCGCGCATCGGTTCGTTGCCCACCGGGCAAATGTCCACGCACGCGCCACAGGAGGTGCAGGCCCAGACCGCCTCCGCTGGGATGGCAAATTCGGTCAGCGGTGTTTCCGGCAAGGCGGGGTGGGAAGCCCCCGCCCCGACGGTGTTCAAGGCGTAGCGTTTATTGATCTCCAGCGCGGCGGGCGAGAGGATCTTGCCGGTACCATACGCCGGGCAGACCTCCTGGCAGCGGAAGCACTGGATGCAGGCATAAGCGTCCATGAGTTGCTCCCAGCCCAGGTCGGCCAGCTTCGAGGTGCCGAATTGCTCCACCGCCTGATCCTCGAAATCCAGCCGCGCCAGCTCGCCGATCGAGCGGCGCACCGGTTTGAGCAGCAGGTTGAGTGGGGCAAAGAACAGATGGACGTGTTTGGAGTAGGGAAAATAAGGGATGAATACCAGGATGACGCCCAGCCCCAGCCAAAAGGCAACGTGAATAAGGATATTCGCTGAGGTCTGGGTCATGGATGTCCCCAGCCAGACTTGGGCAAGCCAGGAGGCAAAAGGCTGCCAGGCATCCTTTGGGGCAAGGGAGCAAGTTGCGCCGATACATGGTAGCGCGATCCGCAGGCTTTCCCCGGCGAGGCGAGCGCCGACGTGCAGCAGGGAAAACGCGCCGACGAAAGCCGAATCGCGGTCGATGCCGCGGCGCGCTTGCGCGCTGAGCAGGGTTGTCTCGCGCGCTGAAAGGTTCGCCGGTCGGAAGACGAAGCGGCGTACGAGGAAGAAAACCATGCCGAGCAGCACGCCCAGCGAGAACAGCTCCGCCAGCAGGCGGTAAATATTGCCGGTGCTGCCATGAATCTCGAAGTCGGGGATGTAACCACTCGCTACGTCCAGCGTGTTGACCAGCAGGTAGAAGACAAACCCCCAACCCATCAGAATGTGGAAGAGGCTCACGCCGCGCCGGAAACGGAGCAAAGGCTGGAAGATGGCCAGGCGCGGCAACACTTGCGGCAAGCGGCGCAGGGCCAGAATCCAATCCGGACGGCCATGACCTTGACCGATGATACCGATCAGACGCCTGACGGCGAAAAATGTTGCCGTGAGCGTGGCTAAGACTGCTAAAGCAAAAAGGATTTTTTCTGGAAGTGCAAGCATCGCGCCTCGGGTAAACTATAGATGAATTGGAAAAGTTTACCACAGGCGCGAGGGAAATACAAAATTTTGAGAGGCCGATGGGAGCAAAGGGTACCGATTATGGGTGGGTTGATGCATTACCGATGAATGGAATTCATCGGCTGGAACGGGAAACATGCTGATGAACAAAAAATATCAAATCCCGTAACGCTCGTTCAGCCGGACACCTGCACCCACCGCAGGAGCGGTGTTGTCAAATCCGGCGGCGGGGATTTGGCAATCCCCTGCGAGCCGATTACCTGATTATTTTCTTTTTATTCATCAACCGGCGGCTATTGGCTGATATCTTCGACGTAATCTTTTGCCCCCTCGCAGACGGGTGTGAGATGCTGCGAGAGATTTTCCCAGTTGAGTTCCTCGCCAATGTCAATTGTGCCTTCGATGGCAAGCGAGAGGCAGCCCGATCCAGCGTTGTAGTTCACCAGCGTGAATTTCCACAGGTCCTCGTAGCTGCTCACCTGGCCCGGGGAAATCCACAGGTAGTTGTGGATGAGCTGCGCGACCTGTCCGCAATTGGCTTGCAGGGTCTCGGCGAAAACGCTGACGCTGAAATCCGCCTGGCGCAAGTCAAGGCCGAGCGGGCAATTGGCGCAGTAGGCGTCCGCGCTGCTCACCAACGCGCCGCGCAGCATGGCTTGCTCGTTGGGCTGCAATTGGGGATAACCTTTGCGGCATACGCTATCGGCCAGCACGAGCGGGCAGAATTGCTCATAGAATGACGGGTTCCACAACAGGGCAGTATCTGCGCCGTTGTCGGTCAATTGTCCAAGCCCCACCTCGGTGACACGGTTGATCATCCCTGGCCAGAATTGGCTTTCACGGCTGAAGAGGTTTTTGAGCAATTGCGCCGGGATGCCGGCATCGTTCGCCGCTTTGAGAATCGTGTCGTCGAAGCTGTTCTGCCAATCCTCGACGGCCGGCCGTGCCGCTTCCTGACCACAGGTGCTGGCGCCGCCACTCGCCAGCAGACCGTCATCCGTACAATTGCTCACATCCACCGCCCCCTGGCGGATCAAATGGCCGGCAAGGTAATCATAGGGAATATTCGAAGCCAGGTCTTCCGCATTCTTGGGCGTACTCAGCCAAGCAGGAGGCCCGCCGACTGGCGGGAAGGCTCCCCAAATCTGGGCGCAGCCGGCTGTGGGATTGCCGGTCCATTGGGAACTGAGCACATCCACGTACCAGTAGTGCGTTCCAGCTTCAGTCTCGAATTCTGCCACGCGCACTTGAGCTTGGTACGCCGGGCTGCTGTCGCCGTAGCTCGAGTTTGCCCAGAAATCCAGCTCGATGCTGTCCTCGCCGGTCACGGGCATGGTCAATTCGCAGGTGGCTTCACAGGTGAATGCTTCACCGTTGAGCGCGCCCGCGATGCTGGAGATGCTCTCGTTGGGCAAAGGTTCGTTACCGGTCAGCACCAGGATCGGCTGCTCCAAGCAGTAGTTGGTGGACGAGCTCGGAGTGCAGCCTTCCAACGTAAGCCAGACCACCGCTGGAGGCAGGGTTACACCGATCTTGCGTCGACTTGGGCTGGATTTTATGTAATTCAGGTAGTAGCCGGGACAACTGGAAGTTGAGCCCCCCGCCTGGATGTTTTCGCACGGAGCGGTGGCAGCCCATTTATCGTAGAGGGTTTCGCCGCAGCCCGTATAAATATCGTTGTCGGTGGGTAGCCCATCATGGTCGGTGTAGAACGCACAAGCAATCTGGTTGTCTTTCCAACTCACCATCCACCACTCGTAAGAGGTGTAATCCACGTAGACCGCGGCGACGCGATCCGGGCCGGAGGGCTGAGAGGTATCTGCCGAGGCGCGCGAAACGTGCAGGCCGAGCGCCAGCGTCAGCCCAACGAATACAGCCAGACCCACGAGAATGACCGTTCTGGTACGCAAGCTGCGCCTCACGCTACCGCGCATAATGGAGCATCCCTTTCATGCTCATTATAGCGAACTATTTCATTTTTGCAATAGTGAAAGTTGGCGGGGTGCATCTTAACTTTGGGGCGAGTTATGAGCCGACTGCCAAAGCTGGTCGAAACGGCCACTCAAAATGGCGCTGCGAACAGAAAGAAGCCGTTCAGCGCCTGC
>Ga0233425_10000929_pt1 | contig 70196 bp, 77 predicted proteins | sample Watercolumn_Towu_2_FD_181712 | JGI IMG/M metagenome (GOLD analysis project Ga0233425, IMG submission 181712) | Freshwater microbial communities from Lake Towuti, South Sulawesi, Indonesia - Watercolumn_Towuti2014_140_MG | ecosystem: Environmental > Aquatic > Freshwater > Lake | place... | reverse complement strand
GTTCAACATCGTTTTATCCATCATCCCGGCAGGTTCCGGCCGAAACACGCCCCGGCAACAAGACATGCCTCATGCCTGCCGCATTGCTCGCACGTTTCCGGGACGACGGATAAAACGCTTTACGTTTCCACCAAAACATCAGCCGTTCGCAACATATCCTCATAGTTGGGGATGCCGGATCAAAATGAAATCACATGTAAATATTTAATTTTCTGTGTATCATAATTGGCTCGCAATCCAACTCATCTCTTTAAACAGAGGAAAAAATGGTTTCCAAGAAAGATAAATCGTTCGGTGATTACAAGGAAGAAGGACACCTTTGGATAACCCTCTCAACTGGGGAATATTATCCCGATGTTCTCCCCCTTGCCTGTGAATTATATAAACCTGTGCTTGTGACATTCGGCCAATTGCTCAAAAGTGCTCACTCATCGAGTGACCTTTTTATGGCAATAGCAGAAACAACCCCGCAATGGATGCGAATTCAATTGTGTCGCGTCTTTCGGAAGTATGTGAGTCCGGAAACACCAGTTGAGATGTTGAAGAAAAAGAGCGCTGCCTCCAACATATGTGATCGTTTTGGCAATGGATTCCGTAAGATCACTGAAGTTCAAGCAAAATTTCAAGAACGTCCTATGCCGGATGAAGCACTGTGCGCGGTGCTTTGGGAATACAAGGATAGAGGACAAAAGGGTTACGATTTAACAGAGCGATTGTTCACCATCATTCGAGAGCATTACAAGGAACTCTCTATTATTGGCCCAGAGCGTGCCGGTAAAGATGTCATACTTGGCGAAGTGTTTGAGGACTATCCAAAACCTGACCGGCCAGTTGATTTTGTTCTTATTCATAAAGGAAATCCTGTTGCTGTCGGTTTGGCACGATATGACTCTGATCGTGGCGGAGCACAAGAAGATGATCGTACAGGACAGTACCGCGACTGCGCAAATGAAGTGCTCAGTTATTCAAAAAAGAAGAATTTACCATTGAAAGTTATTTTTTTGAATGACGGGCCTGGTTTGCTTCTTGGCTCAATGTGGCGAGATTATGAATATTTGGAAAACACATGGCCTGGGTTGGTTCGTGTTGTGACACTCCGAATGTTTTCAGAGCGCATTACTGTAAATTGGCTTTTGTCAAAGGAAAATTAAAATGGCTACAGGAGTACCAAATAAAAACGGGAATGGCCGGTCTATACCGGTATGTATTACTTACGAAGGAAAGTCATCTATTTTATCTATACTTAAAGGAGAAAGTATTGATTTTGAGGAAATCAACTGTGGATCTTTGGGAAAACGTCTTTATTCCGGTGACAACATCTATGGACTAAGAGCGTTACTATCAGATGCTAGTGTAGCTGGCAAGGTGTCTCTTGTTTATATTGACCCACCATTTGCTACGCAAGGTACTTTTCTTTCAAGATCACAAGAAAAAGCATATGAAGATCATCTTTCTGGTGCAAAATATGTTGAGCATTTAAGGGCTCGCCTAATTTTATTGCGGGAGTTGCTGTCTGAACAAGGTTCAATTTATCTTCATCTTGACGAGAATATGATTTTCGAAATGAAACTTGTAATGGATGAAGTGTTTGGCTCCGCGAACTATCGAAATCTTATAGTGCGGAAAAAATGTAACCCAAAGAACTATACAAGAAAAGCCTACGGCAACATTGCTGATTACATACTTTTTTATACTAAAACGGACAGTTATATTTGGAATCGTCCGGTTGAACCACTTTCTGACGAAAGCATAAAAGAATATCACTATTCTGAACCAGAAACCGGACGACGATATATGAAGGTTCCAGTACACGCACCAGGGGTACGAAACGGTGCAACAGGAGGTGAGTGGCGAAACATGTTTCCACCTCCTGGCAAGCATTGGCAATATACGCCAGCAACTCTTGATGAAATGGATGCCCGTGGCGAAATATTTTGGTCAAAAAATGGAAACCCGCGCAGAAAAGTATATCTTGATGAACATGCTGGAGTTGGCGTTCAAGACATGTGGTTAGATTTTAAAGACGCTCATAATCAAAATATAAAAATAACAGGTTATCCAACTGAAAAGAACCCAGACTTGCTTCGGCGAATTATAGGAGCATCATCCAATCCTGGTGATTTGGTGTTAGATTGTTACGCTGGCTCTGGAACAACATTAGCTGTTGCCGAGGAGATGCAAAGGCATTGGATTGGCTTGGATAACAGCACTGAGGCACTTTCGACCATACTTAAACGTTTCCAGCAAGGGCTCTTGCCAATGGGTGATTATGTGCAAGAGCGCAAAGAGAAAAAAAAGACGGTGCCACAACAGGCTACTTTATTTGATACTCTTAATAAGGAATCAATGTTGCTGTTGTCAACAAAGAATTCGGCACACAAACCAATTAATGATATTGCTATCTTTATAGCCAAAAATATGCCCCCCGAAGCGTTTTCTGTTGTTTCATCATGGCAACAAAAGTGCAAAACAGAGTACACGCAAGAAACTCCCCATCATTTTATGGTGGCCGAATCCATTAATAACTATGCAGATATATGCTATCAACTGCATAATCGAGATACAAATCTTTCCAAAATAATTGATTCGGTAGGACCGTGTGCGCTAGTGCACAGTCATGCCGGATTCGAGTTTTTAGTTGACGCCATTATTGGGCAACAACTTTCTAAAAATGCTGCTGATACCATTATTAGACAGTTTCGCAATCTATTTGCTTCTGGTCGGCCCACCCCAAAACAAATTCTATCCATACCAATGCAAAATGTGTTGAGCAGTGGTATTTCGCAAAGAAAATATGACTACATTATTGATTTAGCAGAAAAAATTGAATCAAAGGAATTAAAACTGTCTCAGTTGCACCAAGAAGATGATGCTACAATTCGACTTATGCTCAAGTCTGTAAAAGGGATTGGTGACTGGACTGTTGATATGTACTTGCTTTTTGGCCTCGCAAGGCTTGACGTATTCCCGGTACACGATCTTGCTCTTAGAAAAACCATGTCTAGTATTTACGGATTAGAGATTAATGATTTAGATGGTGCAAAGCAGATTGCAGAGAGATGGGTACCGTATCGTAGTATTGCGTCTTGGTATCTTTATAAATATGGAAATTTAAGAGCCTAACAATCGCATCAAGACCGACGCCGGGAAGCTGGCCGAGGCGCTACGCGGCAAGGTCATTGGCCGGCGCGGCTTATGCGAGGCGTTAGTCTTCCATGCAAGATGAAGCAAAAAGTTGCATATTGCGATTTTGTGCTGTAATAATGAATCTATGGTATCAACGAGATCAAGTCAATCATGGAGGTCAATAAAATGGCAATGGCGGTACGAATATCAGAAGTATTGGTAGGGGAAGCAAAAAAGATCAGCAAAATTGAACATCGATCTTTGACCGGCCAAATTGAGCATTGGGCTAGAATTGGTAAATGCTCCGAGGAAAACCCAGACTTGACGTACAACCTGATAAAAGAGATTTTGATTGGGATCGAGGAATTGGATCAAAATGAAAAAACAGAATATCAATTTGGTTGAGCGTCAATGAAGATTTATCAGTCAAGATCATTCGAGAAAAAAGTAAAAAAGTTCAATGAAAACGAAAAATACGAGCTAGATAACGAGATTGAACAAATCATTCAAAATCCACTAATCGGCACAGAGAAGAAAGGAGATTTGAAGGGAGTTTTTGTTCATAAGTTCAATTTGCAGAACCAATTGTATCTTCTTTCTTATCGTTTCATCAAAGGAGAAAGTCTTGATCTCATAATGATCGGGCCTCATGAAAATTATTACAGAGATTTGAAGAATTATTTGAAAAGGCAATGAAAACGCGGCTGACAAGCGGGTCAACCTGACCGCCGGGAGCAGCGTTGCGCTACGCGGCAAGGTCATTTAAGTAGGATGGCAAAAATGAACACCAAAGTCGGATAGCTCTGGCGACCGATTCCCAACGGCTTGTTCAGGCTCCAGTTCGCGCGCTGCGTCGTTTTTGCGTTATTATTGTGTCCGGAATGTCATCGAACAAACTTCGCCTCGACCGGCTTGTCGTTGAACGCGGACTTGCCCAAAGCCGCGAACGCGCGCAGGCGCTCATCATGGGCGGACGCGTGACCGTTGGCGGACTGAGCGCCGACAAGGCAGGAAGCATGGTTTCATGCGATGCCGATGTCGAGGTGCTTGAAGACCTGCCGTATGTGAGCCGCGGCGGTTTGAAACTTGCCGCCGCGCTGGATGCCTTCGGAGTCGATTGCGCCGAAAGCGTCTGCATGGACATCGGCGCGTCAACCGGCGGCTTCACCGACTGCCTGCTTCAGCGCGGCGCGGCCCGCGTGTTTGCCGTGGATGTGGGCTATGGCCAGCTCGACTGGAAGTTCCGGAACGATCCGCGCGTGGTCATGATGGAGAAGACGAACATCCGCCATATGGATCGCACGGCGATTGAGGCTGAAATCAGTCTGATTGTCATCGATGTGTCGTTCATCTCGCTGCGCCTCGTGCTGCCGAAGGCCGCTGAATTCCTTGCCGGTCGTGGTACAATCATGGCCCTGATAAAGCCTCAGTTCGAGGTTGGAAAGGGCGAGGTCGGGAAGAACGGCATTGTGCGTGACGAGGAAAAAAGACGGCGCGTGGTTGTTGAAATTGAGGAATTCGCCGCCTCGATCGGCCTTGTCTCATGCGGAGTCATCGAGTCGCCGATAAGGGGCGCACGCGGCAACGTGGAATACCTGATCTGCCTGAAGAGGGTTGCAAATGGCTGAAAACGAAGTATTGCAGATAGGGATAGATCTGGGATCGCTTTCGAGAGAAGCGTTCGAGATCATATTCTCCGAGCAGACGACCGCGCCAGGATTTTACCGGGAGGTGTTCGAAGCCTGCCGGACGCGCCGCGATGTGCTTCTTTTGATGCTGCATCATTTCAACACGCCGGATGATGTACGCCGCGACGTGAGCGCGTTTCTGGGAATGCCGCCTCCGAACCCCGATGTGCTGAACCGCGAGCGCGAAGCGGAAACGGCGCGCCCTGCCGAGGAACGCTCGCTGACGCTTTATCAAACGCTTCAGCGCATGAAGGTTGGCGACCGGATTCAGCTTGCCATGCGCGGCGGGCGTGATGTGCGAAACCTGCTGATCAAGGACTCGAACAGGGAAGTGGTCAAGACCGTGATGGCCAATCCGAAGCTCACCGAGAGCGAGGTCGAGCTAATCGCGAAAAACCGCAACATCTCGGAAGACGTGCTCCGCATCATAGCCAAAAACAGGGAATGGGTGAAGAACTACGCCATCATTCTCGCGCTCGTTACCAACCCCAAGACCCCGCCCGGAGTATCGATGAATTTCATAAGCCGGATCAACAAAGGTGATCTCTTGCGTATAGAAAAGAACAAGAACGTGCCTGAGCTGGTGCGCGCCGCGGCCAAGCGGCTGCTTGCCGGAAGGCAGCAGACCAGATAGAGCAATGAAAAAACGATTCGATTTAAGCGCCATTCCGCCCGGAATCAACGCGCGCTCCACCATCAAGAAATGCCTCGACTTCATGAACGCGCATCCGGACGAACCAACGCCGTACCTTGTGATGGACAAAGACCGCATCGCCCGCAAGGCGCGGCTGATCGGGCGCAACATCCGGCGGGCCGAGGTTTTTTACGCGGTCAAGGCCAATACCCATCCGGAGATTCTCTCGATGCTTCACGGCATGGGGCTTGGCTTCGAGATAGCCTCCGGCGGCGAGCTTCGCGGGCTTCTGGAGCTTGGCGTTCCGCCCGAAAAGATCATATCCAGCAACCCGATGAAAACGGAAAAGTTCATCGCGGAAGCCGCCGCCGCCGGGGTTTCGCATTTCAGCTTCGACAGCCGCGACGAGATCGGCAAGCTTGCGCGCCTGCATCCAGCGTGCGGGGTTTACATCCGCCTGACAGTGCCCAACGAGGGAAGCGAATGGCCGCTGAGCCGCAAGTTCGGCGTTGAGACCGAGGAATCGCTCGCGCTTCTGCTGTATGCGAGGGAAAAGGGAATTCGCCCGCTCGGCATCACGTTTCACGTCGGCTCGCAGTGCACCAATCCGTACAACTGGGACATGGCGCTCTCGAAAGCGGCGCGTCTTTGGGAAATGGCGCGGGAGGCCGGGCTGGAGCTTTCCATCCTGAATCTGGGCGGCGGCTATCCCATCCGCTACACGAAGGACGTGGCCGAGATCGAGACGATCGAGCGAAGGGTTGACGAGCAGATTGCGCGGCTTTTCCCGCCGGACATCCGTATTTTCATCGAGCCGGGGCGCGGTATGGTTGGCGATGCCGGAATTTTTGTCACCTCGGTGCATGGAACCGCCTGCCGCATCGACGAAAACTGGATGTATGTGGACGTGGGCGTTTTCAACGGCCTGATGGAGGGCGTGGGAGGAATCCGCTACACATGGCTTTCCGAAAGTGCCGGCCCGGCGCCGGGGCCGATGAAGGAATGGACGCTTTCGGGGCCAAGCTGCGACAGCTTCGACGTGATCGACAAGGGCGTGCGCCTGCCGCATCCGGAAGTGGGCGACCGGATGCTTGTGCTTGGCTGCGGAGCGTACACCACATGCTACGCCTCGGAATTCAACGGTTTTTCGATTCCCAAAACAATTCTGCTCTAGTGGGAGGATGCGGCGCATGATTCGTCTGACACACAACGACCCCGGTTCGCCGGTTGAGTATTCCTGCGAAATAGAGTCGATTCTCCATCGCGGGCGAAGCGCGTTTCAGGAGATCGTGGTGGCTGACAGCCGCAGCATGGGCCGAATGCTTGTGCTTGACGGCGCGGTTCAGCTTGCCACGGCGGACGCGCATTTCCATCACGAGATGCTTGCCCATGTGGCGCTTCACGCGCATCCCGCGCCAAAGACCGTGGCGGTTATCGGCGGCGGCGACTGCGCTACTGCCAATGAGGCGCTGAAACACGCGGCTGTCGAAAAACTCTATCTTGTCGAGATTGACGGGGAGATAATCGACGCGGCCAGAGAATACTTTCCGCAATACGCCGCCGCGCTGAACGACAAGCGCACCGAAACCGTGTTCATGGACGGCGCGGAGTTCGTCAGGGCGCCGGAAGGCAGAATGGATGCGATAATTGTTGATACGGCCGACATGAGCGGATTTGCCCAAAGCCTCTACACCGCCGATTTTTTCCGGTCTGTTTTCGACGCGCTGAACGACGACGGCGTGTTCGTTATCCCGGTCGGCTCGCTGATCTTCCATTCCAGGGCGATTGCGGATGTGAAACGAGCGGTAGACGCTGTGTTTCCGGTCTCCGGGCTTTATGCCGCGCCGGTTGCGTCATGGCCGGGCGGCGCATGGACATACTGCGTCGCATCGCGCAGACACAATCCGGGGGTGGTAAGTCGCGCGGTTGAGGTTAAAACGCGGTATTACGACGCGGAAACTCACGCGCGTGCGTTTCTGTCGGACAGGAATGCAAGGGGGCTGTGAATGCCGCAATGGAGACGGTCGAATGCGTTAGGAGACTAACCCTCCACCAGCACCAGATTGTCGCGGTGTATCACCTCGTCTGAATATTTATAGCCGAGCAACGCTTCAATCTCAGAGGTCTTCCGCCCCATGATGCGGGAAATGTCCTGCGCCGAGTAGTTCACCAGCCCCTTGGCCACGAGACGCCCGCGCGGGTCGCGGCACTCAACCGCGTCGCCCTCGCCGAAATCGCCGTCAACGGCGGCGATGCCGGAGGGAAGCAGGCTCTTTTTCAATATCGCCCTGGCCGCGCCCTCGTCCAGATGAAGCACGCCCTTGCATCGAACGCCGTAGGCTATCCAGCCCTTGCGCGATGAAAGCCGGGAGTCCTGCGGCGGCTCGAAGGTTGTGCCGCACTGCAATCCTGAGACAGCTTCCCGCAGAACGCCCTTTCTTCTGCCGTTTACTATAGAGACCGAAATGCCGTGCGACGTGGCCATGCGCGCCGCCTTGAGCTTCGAGAACATGCCGCCCGTTCCCACGCCGCTTGTCGATCCGCCGGCAAGCGCGAAAAGTTCACTGTCGATTCTTTTGACCACCGGAATGAGTTGCGCGCCTTGCTCCGCCGGCGGACGGTCGTAAAGACCGTCAACGTCCGAAAGAATGATCATCTTGTCAACGCCAAGCATTCCGGCCACCAGCGCGGCCAGATGATCGTTGTCGCCGAACTTGATCTCGGCAACGGAAATAGGATCGTTTTCATTCACCACCGGAATGAAACCGTGTTCAAGCAATGTGTTTAGCGTGTTGCGGGCGTTCAGGTAGCGGGAACGGTCCTTAAAATCGTCGCGGGTTAGCAGAAGCTGCGCGGCTTTCTGGCCGTGCTTTTCGAAGTATTTTTCGTAGGCCCGCATCAGCGCTGACTGTCCGGCGGCTGCCGCCGCCTGCTTGATGCGAATATCGCGCGGATATTTTTCGAGACACATCTTCTTCATGCCGGCCGCAACCGCGCCGGATGAAACCAGCAGCACGTCGTCGCCGCGCGCCCTGACTTCCGCGATGTCGCGGGCAAGCGCCGCAATGCGCGTTGTATCGAGTCCGCCCTCGGCTCTGGTCAGTATGTTGCTGCCTATCTTTACCAGAAATCTCATCCCTTATGAACCTCGCGCTCCAATGCCTTCACCAGGGTTCGCACACCATCGCCGGTCACGGCAGACACCGGATAGAACACATAACCCTCATTCGCGCAGTACTCGCGCAGGCGTCCAAGCCGCCCGCCATCGATGCAGGCATCCGTCTTGGTTCCCACAACAATCATCGCGCGGCCGGCAAGCTCCGGCGAATACGCCTCAAGCTCGATCATCACGGTTTTCAAGTCCTCAACCGGATCGCTCTCGCTCATGTCCGAAACATCCACAAGGTGGGCAAGAACCGACGTGCGATCGACGTGGCGGAGGAACTGGACGCCAAGCCCCGCGCCTTGCGACGCTCCCGCGATAAGGCCGGGAATGTCGGCAACAACGAAGCTTCGCCCCGCTTCGGGCTTCACCACGCCCAGGTTCGGAACAAGCGTGGTAAACGGATAGTCGGCGATTTTGGGCCGCGCCGCCGATATTACCGAAATCATGGTGGATTTGCCGGCGTTCGGAAGGCCGACAAGACCCACGTCGGCAAGCAGTTTCAACTCGAGCGTGAGCCGCAGTTCAACGCCCGGTTCGCCCGGCTGAGCGAAGCGCGGAGCCTGATGCGTGGAGCTTTTGAAGTGCGCGTTGCCCTTGCCGCCGCGCCCGCCGAGGGCAACAACAGTGCTTTGGCCGTTTTGGGTCATGTCGGCAACGACTTCATCGGTTTCGGCGTTGATTATCAGCGTGCCAACCGGAACCGGAATAAAAAGCGTTTCCCCGTCCCGCCCCTTTTTATCGGAGCCAAGGCCCATCTTGCCGTTCTCGGCCTCGTAATGGTCGAGGTACTTGAAGTCCAGCAGCGTGCTCATGTCGGTTGTGGCGCGAAAGACAACATCGCCGCCCCGGCCTCCATCGCCGCCGTTTGGGCCGCCCATGGGAACGTATTTCTCGCGGCGGAACGCTATGCATCCCTTGCCGCCTTTTCCCGATCGTATGCGGATGTTTGCAAGATCGACGAATTTCATATGGCCGAACACGAAAAAAGGCGGGTATCACCCGCCTTTCGTTTTAGTGAAATCAAAATGCTACTGCGCTGCCTGAGCCTGCCCGGCCAATTGTGCCGGCCGGGCCGGATAAACACTTACCTGCAAGCGCTTCTTGTCCTTGTGCTCAAACTTGACTTCGCCGCTGATGAGGGCAAACAGCGTGTCGTCCTTGCCGCGTCCCACGTTGTTACCGGGATGCCACTTCGTGCCATGCTGACGGACGATGATATTGCCCGCAAGCACCGCCTCGCCGCCGAACTTCTTGACGCCAAGCCGCTGGCCCGCGCTGTCTCTTCCGTTACGTGAACTGCCTACGCCTTTTTTATGTGCCATCTGGCTAAACCTCCGAAAAATTAGAACTGTTTTTTAACATATACCAAGGGGTTGTGTCAATTTTGCATTTGCAAATATGTCAAGACGACGCATTCACTTCAGGCGGGGGATTCCGCTATTGGCCTTGCTGCGCAGGCGGGACAAATACCCTCGCCGCCAGTTCGGCGTCGATCATCAGGATGCCGCGTCCCTCGTCACCCATGAGGCGGGCCTTTTTCAGAATGGCGCTCACCGACAATTCCTCCTCTATCTGCTCCGTCACAAACCATTGCAGAAATATGTCGGTGGCATGATTGCTCTCGCTCCGGGCCTGATCAACCAGCTTGTTGATGCAGGAGGTGACGAACTTTTCGTGCTCCAGCGACTTCTCGAATATCTGAATGATCGATCCAAAAACGCTTGGAGGCCCGTCGATTGACGCCGTGATGGCGTGGCCGCCGGTTGCGTTTATGAAATCAAAGAACTTCATCGCGTGAACGATCTCTTCCTGCGTCTGGACGCGAAACCAGTTGGCGAACCCGGGAAGCTCCTGCGTGGCAAACCACGACGACATCGACAGATACAGATAGGCCGAATAAAACTCACGGTTCATTTGCTCGTTCAGTTTTTTTTCGAGTTCGCTGCTCAGCATGGCATTGCCTCCTTCTTGCCGGTTAAAACTCCGGAAATATCCTGATTTCCAGAACGCTTCCCGGCCTGAAATCGTAGCGCGCCTGAAGAATGCCGCCCTCGATATATTCCAGATTGTACTGCCGGAACCCTTTCCTGACAAAACTCTGTGCGTCCGCCGGACAGCCGCGCTCGCAACCGGCGATGCCCTTCACCATCCGCGGCAGAAGTTCGTCAAGATAAAGCTCCTCTGTCGGCAAATTATCCTCGGCAAGAAACTCGCCTATCCTGCCCACGACAGCTCCGGTGTCCATCCTGTGCGGATTTTCCACCTTGATGGGAAGCGATCTTCCTCCGAACGTAACGTCGATATCCATGCAATAAAACCTCCTGAGAATGCAAATGTGCCGTTATTATAAACAATTCTGGCAATATCAATAAAAAAGCCCCCCAGGAGGGATGGGGGGCCAGGATTTGTTCTCCCCGGACGCGGGGGACGCGTCCTTCGAGTGTGTCTATTTATATTTCAGCGTGGGCAGTGCCTTGTTTATCCAGTAGAAGAGCACGAACGGCATCACGGCTATCGTGAGAGCGCCCAACAGGCCTTCCTTATATGTGTCCATGCTGTGCGGGACGATCGGCAGATGATAGTGCATGTATCCCGCGAATGTGAGCGAGAACGCCTGACCGCCGATCACCACGTTGTAACGCATCATGAACACTCCAAGAAGCACCAGCATGGTTGCGATGGCGGTTCTACGCACGGAAAGTCCGGGCAACACCAGCATCAGAAATGGCACAAGATTTCCAAGAGTATATTGCAAAATGAATATATTTACGAAGTCTTTGCCGTAAATAACCGACCGAAGAATATCCCACGATTTCAGGGACGTATAGCCGCGAAACACGAGATCGAGCAGTTCCAGCGTTATGGCCGCGATCATGAAGCCGACCAGATATTTCGAAGTCTTGCGGATGACATCGACCTCCGCACCTCCAAGCTCTTCAGCGCTCATACCCCAGGCCTTGCGTGATGACTTGGCGCGATGCTTCTGCCATTCCATGATTATTATGTAGGTCAGTATGCAGAGTGCTATGCCGGAAACGATAGCGGACATGATGAAGATGACCGGCATGAGCGGCGTCATCCAGAGGGCGTTTGCCTTCACCGAGCCGAAGATGAATCCGGCGTAGCCGTGCAGGAAACAGGCAACCGGAATGCCGATACCGGCCAGAATAGTCACGGCCTTGTGGTCGCGGTGAAGCGCCTGTTCGCTTATGTCATGCACGCCGAGCGAAAAAACCCGGTAGATAGCCCGAAGCAGACTGTTGCCGAAACCGTCTTTGCCTTCGAGTGCCTTTATCTGCTTCACGACGTATTCGCGGTACACAAACCATATCTCGCACGCCACTATGATGTAGTAGGTGAAGAAAACGATACCGAACGCGGAGATTGCCGACGTGAAATGCGGCGTGAAAAAGACCTGTATGCCGCGTTGCGGCTGCTGGAGGTGGAACATCAGCGGCATGGGCGCGGCAAACAGAAGGGCGAACGAAAAGATCAGCGAAAACTTGGCTATATCCTTCAGGTCGTCCTGCTTGAACACATGGTAGAGCGACGAAAGCACAAACGCTCCGGCCACAAGTCCGGTCATGAGAGGATACATCACGATCTGGATGCTCCAGTAGATGAACTCGTTCGGGTAAACAAAGAGTTCCTTTATTGTCCATTCGGCGCCGTGGATGGCGCTTGCGGCTGTTTCAACCATTTACGATCACCTCACATTCTTGTCAAGGCCGAGATAGAAAACCTGCGGCTTTGTTCCGTACTCATCCTTAAGCACGCCGACGCGTTCGTTCAAAACGATCTTTGTGACCGGATCATTCGGATCCTTAAGGTTTCCGATCATTCTTGCCCCTGTCGGGCAGGCATCCACGCAAGCCGTTTTCATGCCCTTGCTGATGCGGTGATAGCAGAAGTTGCATTTCTCTGCCACCTTGTATTTGGGATGGAAGAAGCGCACGCCGTAAGGACAAGCCATTATGCAGTAGCCGCAGCCTATGCACCATGTGCGGTCAACCAGCACCACGCCGTCCGGAGCCTGATATGTGGCTCCGACCGGACAGACCTGGGCGCATGGCGGATTGTCGCACTGATTGCAGAGCTTCGGCACGAAGAATGCCTTGGAGATCTCGGAATCAGGCACTGCCTGGCCGTGTATTTTCGATGTGGTAAAACCGTCGCGCGCGGCGTTTGGCGTATCGGCAAGCATCTCGCCGTCTTTCTTTATAACATACCGCTCCACCCACGTTCTCGAAACGGGGGCGTCGTACTGAACCTCGTTTTCGTTCTTGCATGCCTTCACGCAGAACCCGCATCCGATACACTTGTACGTGTCCACAACGAAGCCCCAGCGCACACCTGTTTTCGCTATCGCGGCCTTCGCCTCGCCAGGCTCCAGTATTTTTAACGCGCCAACCGGAATAGCCGCAACAGCGGCAAGTTTCAATGCGTTTGCGAAAAATTCGCGTCTTGAACAGTTATCGCTCATTTCAGGCCCTCCAGACTCGGCTTATGAGGGTTATGACAGCCGCTGCACTCCATGCCGGCATTGTGCGTTTCGGGATCGATACCCTTAAGTTCGCCACGCCTGCTCGACGGGTAATTAAGCTTCGCGTGGCAGCGAATGCAGAGATCGCGGCTATTGTCGATCACGAGTTTCGGCGGATTTTCCGGATGATCAAGCGCCGGGCCGTGGCAGTTTTCGCACTGAATTATCGAGTGTTTCGACGCCATGTTCATCTCATACTTGTCCGAATGACAATCCTTGCAGTATTCCTTTGTCAGGTACTTCACCTTGATTTTCTTCCAGTCCTCTTCGTTTGCCTTGCGGTAATAGCCATACATGAATCCGCGTTCGTGAGTCCCGAAGTCGGACGGAACATAAAAAAACCTGGCGGTCAGGATCAGGGCCACAACGCCCAGAACCACCCACGCAGGCCGCCAAACATGGTTGCTCATCAGGAACCTCCTCGTTTCTGAAATGACATCTTTTGCTGTCTCATGGTGCTGCGCCGATACCTCCCGTTATTGTTTTAGGTTCAACGTGTCCCGAATTCTATTTGAACGTATCCAAGCTGTTGGTGGCGGGGCGCGAAAAGAAAGTCCCGCGCCGCACGATGCGCTGGCAACGGCGGACGCGGAATACATCTTGACGTACTGCGGCCCTTTGCGGGCCTTTTCTATATTTTATACTGCTCCCCGGCACGGCTCTATTATGTTCATGGATGTTAAAAAATAAGCGCATGGGTGTCAACGTGAATTTCTGGTTATGATGTTTCCTTGAAATTGTAGGGGCGGACCGAATCCGAAATAATATGCCATTTGCATTGTAGCCTCCCGTTTTTGTAATAAAATCTGATTATTGAAGCCTGCCGGTATTATGGCAAGGAGGATATTCCATGTTGCCGAAAAAGCGTGTCGCATATAAGGTTTCGTTAATTGCATTTGCCGCGTTGCTGGTTGTGCCGGGGCAATGCCACCTGTTCGGCATCGCCATCGCATCCGAGCCGCCGGTAAAAGAGACGGTTTTGTACTTTTTTTACGGCGAGGGCTGCCCGCATTGCGCGGCGGCGGAGCCGTTTCTTGAAGCCATGAAGAAAAAATATCCTTCTCTTGCCGTCAAAGACTTCGAGACCTGGCATAACGAGGAAAACGCCCGGTATTTCGTGAAACTGTCCGAGGCGTGCGGAACAACTGTCTCCGGGGTTCCCGCGTTCTTCATCGGCGAAGACGTATTTGTGGGGTTCAACAGAAAAACCGCCGAATCGCTGGAACGCAGGATCGACGCATGCGCCGCGTTCGGCTGCCCCGATCCGGCCATAAAACTGAAGTGCGGCGACACAACCTATTCCCGCCTGAGCGAGCAGGACACTGTTGTCGAACTGCCGGTTGTCGGCACCATCGACACACGGAACATCTCGCTTCCGGTCTTCACCTTCACCATCGCCGCTCTTGACGGCTTTAATCCATGCGCCTTCTGGGTGCTTTCGTTTCTGCTCACAATCGTCATGCATGCCCGGTCCAGAAAAAAAATACTGCTGATCGGCGGCATTTTCGTTGTCACGTCGGCTGTCCTCTATTTCCTTTTCATGGCGGCCTGGCTGAACCTGTTCCTGTTTGTCGGATACGTGGGAATGACCCGGATTATCATTGCGGTTGTAGCGATTGTTGCAGGGCTTGTAAACGTGAAGGATTTTTTCTTTTTCAAACAGGGAATCTCGCTTTCCATACCGGACAGATTCAAGCCGTCGCTTTTTAAAAAGATGCGCAATCTCACGCACCAAAGCCGCACGGGCGCGCTCGTGGCCGGAACCGTTGTTCTGGCGCTGTTTGCAAACACTCTTGAACTGCTATGCACCGCCGGTTTTCCGGCAATCTACACCAGAATACTCACCTTGCAGCATATAGGGTCCTTTTCCTACTATCTGTATCTGGCGCTATACAACGTGATTTATGTAATTCCGCTGGCGCTTATGGTCGGCTTCTTCGCGCTGACGATGGGCGGCAGGAAATTCTCGGAGGCGCAGGGGCGCGTTCTGAAAATCATTAGCGGCGCATTGATGCTGATATTGGGGCTGATCCTGCTCATTCGCCCGGAACTGCTCTATTTCAAATGACGAGACTTGACGCATGGGAAAAACGCGTTTTCGCGGGTGGCGCCAGGCGAATAAAATGACATTTAACTGTGGGACAGCAGTGCATTTTGATATGCTTCTTGCTTGAATGATCCCCAAACTTTATGTATATTCCAGCATTTATCGCTGGGGCAATGCCATTTACTTACCGGCACGGCAAGCTCATGGCAACAACCGGCGGCAAGCAGCGGATTGTCTACGCAAAAAAAAACCTTCGCCGGGCCGAAGCAGGTGCTCGAATACCTTGGCCGGTACACTCACCGGGTGGCCATATCAAACAGCAGGATTCTCAATGCGGAGTTGTTGACCGCCAGCACCAGCTCGCTATGCTCCCGTTGTTTTCTGTCTTCACCCCGGCCGGTCATCTTGGCGATCTCCTTTTCGATCCTGGCTTGACCCGTTCGCAGTGTTAATTACATCAAACAAACATCAAAAGCAACGATACCTGTTCTTTTTGTCAAGACACAATAAAAATGTCAGATAAAAATGCCCGCGCGGTTGTTATTCCGCGCGGGCATGTGAAAGCACCAAAAGTATTAGAAATCCATTTTCAGAAGCGACGCCTGATATGCCGGGCCGTTTGAGGTGAGCGCGACAACCGGAGCCGGAATGCCGAGCGCCACGGTTCCCTTTTTCCTGTCAACCGTCACAAGGCTCTTCGACTCGGCCATGCCCAACAGAATGCCAAGTACGGTTCCCACGACAACGCCCCCGCCAATCTTCTGGCCCGGTTCCTTCTGGTCGAGACCATAAAGACCCACGCCGATAAGGCCGCCGATGGTGGCTCCGTAGATGGCGTTCTTGTAGATGGTGTCGCCTTCAACCGCAAGCGCGCTTCCGGTTGAAACGGCCATGAATGCAAACAGCAGGACAACGGTAACAGCTTTTTTGATCATTTCACTCCTCCTTATGAAGTTGAATTAACAGCCTTATGAAGTTGAGTTAACAGATCGTCTTTACGAATCACTGACGTGCCAACCTCGCCGACCACAATGCCTGCCGCAACGTTGGCAATGCGTGCGGAATCCTCGATGGCCGCACCGGCGGCGCGGCAGATGGTCATCGTTGCGATCACTGTGTCGCCCGCGCCGGTAACGTCGTAAACCTTGCGGGCAACAGCGGGTATATGGTAAACATTTCGCCCCGGTTTAACAAGCGTCATTCCCTCCGGGCCGCGCGTAATCAGAATGCACTCGCACTCGAGTCTTGCGAAAAACCATTCAGCCGCCGCAAGCAGGCTTTCCTCGTCGTGAATGTCGATGCGCGAGGCGGTGGACGCCTCAAGCCGGTTTGGCGTGATGACCGAAACATGGCGGTAACATTCGAGATTGGAAACCTTCGGATCAACCGCGATGAAACGTCCGTCGGCGTTCTGCGTGATTCTGTTCATGAGGGAGCGGCCGATAACTCCCTTGGCGTAATCCGACACGATAACCGCGTCAACGTTCCGCATCGTCTCCTCGATGAAATGAAGCAGCCGGTTGCGCGCGCCGCCGTCAACAGGAGCCTTGACCTCGTGATCGAACCTGACAACATGCTGGCTGTGCGCCACAATGCGGGTCTTCAGGGTTGTGGGTCTGTCGGGAAGGGCAATCAGGCCAGACGCGTCAATCCCGAACGATTCGAGCCTTCCGGCCAGTAGCCGCGCGCCCTCGTCGCTGCCCACAACTCCGGCCAGAATGGCATGTCCGCCAAGCGAGGCGATGTTCGCGGCCACATTGGCCGCGCCGCCCAGCATCATGTCCTCGCGCTCGACAGCCACAACCGGAACCGGAGCCTCGGGCGAGATGCGCGACACATTGCCCCAGATATATCGGTCTATCATCACGTCGCCGACAACAAGAATTTTCTTGCCGTTGAATTTCTTTAACAGGCCGGCCGGGTTCTTGATCATGGGAATCGGAATCTAGGCAACGCTGATCAGCGAGTCGTCCTCGCGTTTTTTCTGTTTTTTCATGACGACCTTCCGTCCGTCAACATCGATACGCCCCTCGGCGAACATTTTCACGGCCTTCGGATAGATTCTATGCTCGCATTTCAGTATGCGGGCTGAAAGCGTATCTTCGGTGTCGTCGTCATAGACAGGAACCGCGGCCTGTATGATGATTGGCCCGGTATCAACTCCCTCGTCAACGAAGTGCACCGTGCAGCCCGCAAGTTTCACGCCATATTTTATGGCATCGCGCTGGCCGTGAAGGCCCGGAAACGCCGGCAGAAGTGCCGGATGGATGTTCATGATCCTGTTACGAAACGGGCGGATGAGTCCGGCGGTGACCACGCGCATGAAACCGGCAAGCAGCACAAGCCCGACCTGCCGTTTTTTCAAGGCCGAGGCAATGGCAGAGTCGTAGGCCTCGCGGTCTGGAAACTCGGCGTGGTTCAGGTACATCGTCTCGATGCCGCGCAGTTTCGCGCGCTCGATTGCTGGCGCGTTCTTCTTGTCGCTGACAAGAAGAACGATGCGCGCCCTTATTTTCCCGGCTTCAATCTCGTCCTGAACCGCCTGAAAGTTCGATCCCCTGCCTGAGGCAAGAACCGCTATCCGGAGTTCCTCCATCAGCCGCCGGAAACCTTGCCCGGCAGTTTCTCCGGCATGACGGCCCTGCCCATGAATACTCCGCCCTCTATGATGCTGAGCTTTGTGCAGGCTATATCGCCATGAACAAGCCCCTTTGCCCTGATCACAACCAGATTGTCGGCCTGAACATTGCCCTCTATTCTTCCTCCGACATCGACGGTCTTGGCCTTGATCCCGCCGGTAACCTGGCCTTTCTCGCCAAGAAAAACGGAATCGGCGTCGATGTCGCCGGTTACAGTTCCGTCGACCCTCAAACCGCCGGTAACCTTAAGGTTTCCCGTGCATATTGTGCCGCTTCCGACAAGCGTATCAACAGAGTTGGTCTTGTTGAACATGACGATGCCTACCTTGCCGCCGAGGCGGTTATGAAGGAAACCGGATCGGTAGGAGCGCCGTCCTTCCAGACCTCATAGTGCAGATGCGGCCCGGTCGTGGTGCCCGTGGAGCCGACAATTCCCAGCACATCGCCGCGCGACACCCTGTCGCCCACGTTCACGAGGTTCTTGCGGTTATGTGCGTAAAATGTTGTATATCCGCGGCCATGCTCAACGGCCACAACATAACCGGAACCGGCCTCCCACCCGGAATATGTGACCACTCCGTCCGCGGTTGCCTTGACCTTCTTGCCGCTGTTTTCCGAAATATCCACTCCGCGATGCAGGCTTTTCGCGCCGTAAATGGGGTGAACCCGCCAGCCGAACTGCGAGGAGATGCGTCCGTCAACCGGCCAGCCGGTGGGGGTGGCCAGGAATATGCTGCGCTCTTCGCGAAGATACTGTTTGATCGACTCAACATTCTCTATCTGTTTCATCGCCGCTTCCCTGATCCTGGTGATATCGACATCACTGCCAAGATCCGCGCTTCTGATGGCCTCTTCCTTCGTTGTCCCGGGCGGCAGAATGGTACGGAACTCGGACTCGGCCTTCGACAACCGGTTAATCGTGTCCTTGAGGCTCTGGAATGTGGCGGCGTAGCGGTGAAGCTCGCTCTCCATCTTCTCGAAACGCTCGGCTGAAACCGATGCGGCTATCGCCTTGAAGCTGATCGCCCCCCACAACAGCACGGCGGCAACAAGAACGATGCTTGGAACCCTGAAATGCGCCGCGGAGCCATCGTTGTGCGGAATCAGCACAATGGTGACAGGCGCGAAAAGCTTTCGGATATACGTCTTTGTGTGCTTAAACATACAAAACGTCCTCCCGTCCTTTTTCTATGTGTCCAATCAATACCGGATTTTCGCCCGCCCGACAGAGCGATGCCACAATCCTTCCGGAAATCTCCGGTGAAACCACGAGCATGAACCCTATGCCCATGTTGAATGTGCGAAACATCTCATCCCCGGCAACACCGCCGAGTTTTTTTATAAGCCCGAATATCGGCGGAACCGTCCATGCGTCCTTCCGTATGGCCGCCCTTACGCCCTTTGGCAATATGCGCGGCAGGTTTCCGGTAATGCCGCCGCCGGTTATATGAGCCATGCCCTTGATCTCGAACTTTTTCAACGCGGCAAGCACCGGTTTCACATAAATCCGCGTGGGAGCAAGCAACGCATCGCCAAGCGTGCTTCCAAGCGCCGGAATCCGCTTGCGGGCGTCGTAGCCCTTCATCTCGAAAAACAGTTTCCGCGCAAGCGAATAGCCGTTACTGTGCAGGCCGCTCGAAGGAAGCCCTATCACCACATCTCCCGGCTTGATGCTCCGTCCGTCAACTATTTTGGACTTGTCCACAACTCCAACCGCGAAACCCGCCGCGTCGTATTCACCCGCGGCGTAGAAGCCGGGCATCTCGGCGGTTTCGCCGCCCACAAGCGCGGCTCCAGCCTGCCTGCATCCCTCGGCCACGCCCTCGATAACGGAAGCCGCGTCTTCAGGCCTCAGCTTGCCGACGGCAAAATAGTCCAGAAAAAAGAGCGGTTCGGCACCAAGCGTAAGAATGTCGTTCACGCACATGGCAACCAGATCGATCCCGACCGTGTTGTGACGCCCGGTCATGAACGCGATCTTCAACTTGGTTCCAACGCCGTCCGTGCCGCTTACAAGCACCGGATCCTTGTATTTGCGCGTGTTCAGGCGAAACAGCGATCCGAACGATCCGAGTCCGGTCATAACCTCAGGCCTGCGCGTGGATGCGGCCAAAGGCTTGATCAGATCCACGAATCTGTCGCCCTCGGTTATATCCACTCCGGCTTGTCTGTATGTAAGGCCGTCCGGGCTGATGTCCGTACCGGGCATTGCCGGAGAGTTCGTATTCCTTTTAACTGTCATGCATTATACCTGTTCGGCGCGTTTTGCCGCCAACCGGCCAAGCGCATCCTGCGCCGCCGCCTGCTCCGCCTCTTTCTTGTTGCGTCCTGCGCCCTCTCCCATGATCTTGCCGTTTATGCAGGCTGCCGTGCGAAACGTTTTTTCATGATCCGGCCCGCTCTCCTCCATCAACCTGTATTCCGGCTGTCTGCCAAACTCCCTGTGGGAATGCTCCTGAAGCTCGGTCTTGTGGTCGTAGGCACCGCCTGTCTCTATCGCGGCCCGTATCTCGCGTTCGAAAAGCCTGATAACCGCCGCGCGCGCCGACTCCAGCCCGCCGTCGAGGTAAATCGCGGCGATGAGCGCCTCGATTCCGGCCGCCAGCACAGACTGTTTCTTCCGTCCGCCGGTGCGCTCCTCACCCTTTCCAAGGCGCATGTAGCGCCCGATTTTGACGCCTTCGCCAACCCCGGCAAGCGTCACATCCCTCACAAGCGATGCCTTGATCTTTGAAAGCGCCCCCTCGTCCAAGTCCGGAAGCCGCCTGAAAAGCTCCTCGCTTATCAGCAGGCCCAAAACCGAATCCCCAAGGAATTCCAGCCGCTCGTTAAAAAGCGGCGCTTCACCCGGATGCTCGTGCGAGTATGTCCTGTGGGTAAGCGCCTTGGCCAGAAGCTGCGGCCGGCTGAAGACGTACCCTACGACATCCTCAAGCCCGTCCGTCGATCTTCTTGAAGACGAGGCAGGCATTGGTTCCCCCGAAACCGAACGAATTCGAAAGCGCCATCCTTACATCTAGCTTGCGCGCAACGTTCGGAACGTAATCGAGATCGCATTCCGGATCGGGATTTTCCAGATTGATGGTCGGCGGCACAATGCCGTCGCGAATGGAAAGCACGCTTATGACCGCCTCGACGCCGCCCGCCGCGCCCAGCAGATGTCCGGTCATCGATTTTGTCGAGCTTACCGCCACTTTTTTTGCATGTTCGCCGAAAACCTTCTTTATCGCCAGAGTCTCCAGCTCGTCGCCGTATTTGGTGGATGTGCCGTGCGCGTTTATGTAGTCGATCTCCTCCGAAGCTATTTCGGCGCCCTTGAGCGCCATTCTCATGCAGCGGGCCGCGCCGTCGCCGTTCGGATCCGGCGAAGTTATGTGATAAGCGTCGCCCGACATGCCGTACCCCACGATCTCGGCGTATATCCGCGCACCGCGTGCCTGCGCGCTTTCCAGCGATTCCAGCACCATGACGCCGGAACCCTCGCCCATCACGAACCCGTCGCGGTCAACGTCGAACGGGCGGCTCGCCCGCTCAGGCGCGTCGTTTCTGGTGGAAAGCGCCTTCATAGCGTTGAACCCGCCAACGCCCAGGGCCGAAATACATGCCTCGGTTCCGCCGGTTATCATCGCGTCTGCGTCGCCGCGCTCGATTATGCGGAAAGACTCGCCGATCGAATGGCTTCCCGTGGCGCAGGCCGTAACCTCGGCCAGATTAGGCCCCTTCGCCCCGAAACGAATGGAGATGTTGCCGGAAGCGAGGTTGATGATCAGGCTAGGGATGAAAAACGGAGTGATCCGGCGCGGCCCTTTTTCCATCAGCACCTTCGCGTAGTGCTCTATGGTAGGAAGTCCGCCGATGCCGGCCCCAACCGCCACGCCCACTCGCTCGGCGTTCGACTTGTCGATGAGCAGCCCGGAGTCCTTCACGGCCATTTCGGATGCGGCCATCCCGAAATGGATGAAACGATCCATCTTTTTTACTTCCTTCGGCTCGATGAAATCCTCCGGGTTGAAATCCCGAATCTCACCCGCAATCCGCGTTGGAAACGCCGAGGCGTCGAAAGCGGTTATCGGCTTTATGCCGGAACGTCCTTCAACAAGCGCCTTCCATGAGGCATCGACGCCTATCCCAAGCGGGGTGACCATTCCGACACCCGTAACTACAACTCTTCGATACTGCGGCATGATTTACGACTGCTTCTTCGTTATGTAATCGATCGCGTCCTTGACGCGGGTGATCTTCTCGGCATCCTCGTCCGGAATCTCGACTCCGAACTCCTCCTCGAACGACATCACAAGCTCAACCGTATCGAGCGAATCGGCGCCCAGATCCTCCACGAACGAGGCCTCGTCGGTCACCTTTCCGGCATCCACGCCCAGCTTCTTTACAATAATCTCACGCACCTTGTCAGCAGTTGCCATACCCTGTAATCCTCCCTATCTGTTTCCAAAAAGGCATTGAAAAGTCCTCACCGAATGATTCAGCGAGTTAAAAACTACGACAACCCGTCCGGAAAAGTAAAGCTTTATTTCCTGCCGGGCCGTGGCTGAAACAAATTTTACATGTACATTCCGCCATTTACATGAATAGTCTGGCCGGTTATATAGGCCGCGTCCGGCGACACAAGGAAAAGCACGGCGGCGGCCACGTCGTCCACCGACCCAAGCCTTCCAAGCGGAATGCCCTTCATCATATCTTCCTTCACCTTCTCCGGAAGAACGTCGGTCATGGCGGTACGGATGAATCCGGGCGCAACCGCGTTCACCGTGATGTTGCGGGACGCGTACTCGCGGGCGGTGGTTTTCGTGAGGCCCACGATTCCGGCCTTCGACGCCGAATAGTTTGCCTGACCGGCGTTGCCCATGAAGCCGACAACGGAGGCAATGCTCACGATGCGGCCAAAGCGATTTTTCGCCATCACCTTGACAGCCTCCTTCGTGCAGAGGAAGGTTCCCTTGAGGTTGATGTTCATCACCAGATCCCAGTCGTCGTCCTTCATGCGCATCAGCAGGCCGTCGCGGGTGATTCCGGCGTTGTTGACCAGAATGTCGAGCCGTCCCATTTCGCCGACGATTCCGGTGAACGCCGCCGAAACCTCGCCGGGCTTCGAGACATCGAATTTCACCGCAAGCGTTTTCACCCCCAGATCGGCACATTCCTTCGCCGTCTCCTCGGCTTTTTCAAGCGACACGTCGGAGATGACCACGTTAGCGCCCTCGCGCGCAAGCGCAAGCGCGATGGTTTTCCCTATACCCTGGGCGCCGCCTGTTACAAGTGCGACATTGTCCTTAAGTTTCATGGCGTTCTCACCTCGAAGATTATTTCAGCGCCGAAACGGCAGCGTCAACGCCCGCCGCATCCTCCACACTCATCACGCGCGCATCCGGCAGTATGCGCTTCATCAGGCCGGATAGAACCTTGCCGGGGCCGACCTCAACGAATACATCCGCGCCGTCTTCGGCCATGCGCCGTATCGAATCTTCCCAATATAACGGACACTTGAGCTGCCTCACAAGGCTGTCGCGCACGCTGTCTACAGATGCGACCGGCGCGGCGTCGGCGTTGTTGATAACCGGAAACGCCGGATCTGAAAGCGCGATGCCGTCAATCAGCAGGCCAAGCGAATCCGCCGCCCCCGACATCAGAGCGCAGTGCGACGGGGCTGACACGGCAAGCGGAACGGCCCGCTTCGCACCCTTTTCCTTGAGCTTGATAATCGCTTCCTCCACCGCCGTTTTTTCGCCGGAAATAACGATCTGTCCGGGGCAGTTGAAGTTGGCCGGAGCCACATAGCCCGACGTCACCGCCGAAAGCGCCTCTTCCAGCGCCGCGCGCTCAAGCCCAAGCACAGCCGCCATCAAGCCCTTTCCCTCCGGCACGGCGGACTGCATCAGCCGCCCGCGCTCGCGTGTAAGCCTGATGGCGTCTCCAAACGAGAAAACACCGGCGGCGCAGAGCGCGCTATATTCGCCAAGGCTGTGTCCGGCTGCCATGGCGGGCCTTGTTCCGGCGTCGGAGAGCGCCCGAAACGCCGCCATGCTTGCCGCCAGAATCGCCGGCTGGGTGACCTCCGTGCGGCCAAGCTCATCCGCCGGGCCTTCAAAACTCACCTGTGAAAGCGAATATCCAAGCGCCTCATCGGCTTCCCTGTATAGCTCGCGAACCGCCGGGAAGGCGTCGTAAAGCGATTTAGCCATTCCGACCGACTGCGAACCCTGGCCCGGAAACAGAAACGCGATGCTCATGCCGATTCCTTCAATTTCCTGATAAGCATCGGCACGACTTCCAACACGTCTCCAACAATGCCGTATGTGGCCACGTTGAAAATCGGCGCGTCGGGATTCTTGTTTATCGCCACGATCACGTCGGATGACTGCATTCCAACAAGATGCTGAACCGCGCCCGAAATGCCGCAGGCGATATAGAGCTTCGGGGCCACGGTCTTGCCGGTCTGCCCCACCTGATGCCCATATGATATCCAGCCCTCGTCAACCGCCGCCCGCGATGCGCCAACTGCGCCGCCAAGGAGTTCGGCAAGCTCGAAGAGCATCTCGAAACCCTTCGCCCCAACGCCGCGCCCTCCGGCCACAATGACGTCGGATTCCGCGATATTCACGTTCATCGTCATTTCTCTAATGAATTCAACAACTTTTGCTCGAACCTCAAGCCCCTCGGACGGCAGCTCGACCACCTCGCCCACCCGGCCGTCAACCGGCTCAAGCGGTTTCATCACCTTTGGCCGCACCGTTGCCATCTGCGGACGGCGCGACGGCGTGAGTATCGATGCCATGATGTTTCCGCCCCATGCCGGACGCACCTGAAGCAGGTTCACGCCGTTTTCGTCCATCTCAAGCGACGTGCAGTCGGCGGTAAGTCCGGTGCGGAGACGCGCCGCGACACGCGGCAGAAACGACCGGCCTATGGCAGTGGCCCCGGCAAGCACTATTTCGGGCTTCGCGGCGTCGATGGCGCGCACAAGCATCTCGGCATAAGATTCGTCATGGAACGCGTCAAGTTCCGGGCCTGTCGCGTGATAAACCCTGTCGGCGCCGTAATTTATCAGCTCATCCGCCGCATCGCGTCCGCCGCCAAGGAGAACCGCCGAAACGCTGCAGGCGGCGCCTCGCCGAGCGGAAATCTGTTCGGCTATTCCGCGTGCCGCGCCCAGAAGCTCAAGCGCGACGCCGGCAAGATGCCCGTGGCGCTGTTCGGCAAAGACCATTATGCCCGACGCCCCGGAGTCGGCGGCCGCCTCGGACTTGCCGGACTCGATAATCGCGCCCTCCGGGCATACCGTAAGACAGGCGCGGCAGGCCTGACATAGCTCACCTATTACCGCAACGCCGCCTTCCATCGTTATGGCGTCGTAGGGGCAGGCCGACAGACACGCCTCGCAGCCCGCGCATTTTTCAGGGTTAACCTTTATAACCATTTCAAAACCGGCTCCTTAAACGATTTACCGCCAACCATTAACCGCGTTTATTTTCACCGCATCGCCAGAAGCTCGGACGCAAGCGCCGAAACCTGCTCATCGAGCGAGCCGGAAAGCGTCTTTCGCCCGCCGCGCGCCTCGGGCGTGAAGACCCGGTTCACCTGCGTTGGCGAGCCGGAAAGCCCTAGTTCGCCCTCCGGAATCGCCAGATCGGCGGCTGTCATTTTCTTTATGACCGCTTTCTTGGCGGCCATCTTGCCGCGCAATGACGGCAGCCTCGGCGTGTTCAGCTCCTTCACGGCGGTAAAAAGCACCGGAAGCGATGTTTCCACCACGTCGTATCCGTCGTCCATCAGACGCTCCACCCGAATTGCCGCCGCTGAAACGGCAACTATTTTCCGCACGTAGGCAACATGCGGAATGCCGAGAAACTCGGCCACTTCAGGGCCAACCTGCGCCGTGTCGCCGTCGATGGCCTGCTTGCCGCAGAAGATCACGTCAGGCGAAATTGTTGAGATCATAGCCGCCAGAGCGCGCGAGGTTGCAAGCGTGTCCGATCCCGCAAACGCGCGGTCGGTAAGAAGCACTCCCTCGTCCACGCCAAGCTCTATCGCCTCCCTGAGCGCCGCCTCGGCCTGCGGCGGCCCCATGCTTATCGCCGTGACCGTGCCGCCTCCGGCCTGTTCCTTGATCGACAATGCCGCCTCGATGGCATGGCGGTCGTATGGGTTGATGATGCTCGGAACGCCGTCGCGTATGAGCGTGTTTTTTTCGCGGTCCAGCTTCACCTCGGCGGTGTCCGGAACCTGTTTTACGCATACAACGATTTTCATCGATCAGTTCCCGCCGCGCGCGGCCTCCTTGTTCAGCTCCTGCCCGATAACGTTACGGAGAATCTGGTTGGTACCCTCGAATATCTGGAGAATCTTGGCGTCGCGCATCATCTTTTCAACCGGGTATTCCTTCATGTAGCCCGATCCGCCCAGAATCTGCACCGCGTCGGTCGTCACCCTCATGCCCACATCGGTCGCGAAAACCTTTGCCATTGCCGAGACCTTCGAGAAATCCTTCACGCCCGATTCCATCGTGCGCGCCACGCTGTAAACGAGCGCGCGGGCCGCCTCCACGGCGGTAGCCATATCGGCAAGCATATGCTGGATGGCCTGAAATCCGATTATCGGATGCCCGAACTGAACGCGCTCGCGGGCGAACTTCACCGCCTCGTCCAGTGCTCCGGCTGCCACGCCAAGGCCCTGCGAGCCCACGCCGCAGCGCGAGTGATCGAGCGTCTTCATCGCAACCAGAAATCCCATGCCTTCACGCCCAAGCAGATTGTCCTTGGGGATGCGGCAGTTTTCAAACACAAGCTCGCGCGTGGCCGAACACCTGATGCCCATCTTGTCTTCCTTCTTGCCGAAGGTAAAGCCGGGCGTGCCTTTTTCAACAACAAAGGCCGACGCGCCGCGCGCGCCCCGGCTCTTGTCGGTCATGGCGATAACCGTATATATCTCGGCCTCGCCGCCGTTTGTTATCCACTGCTTCGTGCCGTTCAGCACATATTCATTGCCATCGAGCTTCGCCGTGGTCTGGATGCCGCTTGCGTCGCTCCCGGCGTTGGCCTCGGTAAGCGCGAACGCGACAAGCCGCTTTCCGGCGGCGATGTCCGGCAGGTATTTTTGCTTCGCGTCCTCGGAGCCGAAGAAAAGAAGCGGAAAGGTTCCAAGCGCGTTGGCCGCGTATGTTGTCGATACGCCAAGGCAGGCTTTCGAAAGCTCTTCTATCGCCAGCATGTGGGCAAGCGCGCCGGATGCCATGCCGCCGTATTCCTGCGGAATATGCAGGCCCATGAGATCTGACTCGGCCAGAACTTTTACAATGTCCCAGGGGAAAATGCCATTCTCGTCCATCTCGGCGCGAACCGGAACCACTCGCTCACGGGCGATCTGGCGGGCCAGGTCGCGTATCATCACCTGTTCTTCGGTCAACTGATAATCCATATAAAACCCTCCCTGATAGTTAAAAAACCGGCGTTACCATTTTATTAGGGCCGCGCCCCATGTCAGACCGGCTCCGAAGGCTTCAAGCAAAATCCTGTCGCCGCGTTTGATGCGGCCCGATCTGACGGCTTCATCCAGCGCTATCGGAATCGACGCGCCGGAGGTGTTGCCGACACTTTCGAGGTTCATTATCACCCGCTCCATCGGCAGGCCCAGCCTTTCGGCCGTGGCGCGTATGATCCGCTCGTTCGCCTGATGCGGAAGCAGAAAAGTGATGTCGGATGCCTCAAGATTGTTGTCCCGAAGCGTGTCGATCACAAGCGCCTCAAGGGTTCTGACAGCCACCTTGAAGGTTTCGTTCCCCTTCATCCTTATGAAATTCTCCGGAATATGCAGCATGTCCCAGAGCGTGCCGTCCGCATGAATCTTCACGTATTCAAGACCGCTCGACGTGTCATCGGTTCCTTCCAGAACCACCGCGCCAGCGCCGTCGCCGAAAAGAACGCATGTCGAGCGGTCTTTCCAGTCGGTCACGCGCGAAAGCATCTCGGCTCCCACAAGAAGCACGCGACACGCCGAACCGGCCCGGATCATGCCATCGGCTATCGACAGGCCGTATACAAAGCCGGAACATGCAGCGGATATGTCGAACGCCGCCGCGCGCTTCGCGCCAAGCTTTGCCTGAAGCAGGCAGGCCGTGGCGGGCATCGGCTGATCCGGCGTGATCGTGGCGAAGACGATCAGATCGATTTCTTCCGGCCCGACGCCCGCCGCTTCCAGCGCGGCTCGCGCTGCCCTGAGGCCGATGTCGGACGTAGTCTCTCCGTCCGCGCCGATTCTGCGCTCGCTAATGCCGGTGCGCTCCACGATCCACTGATTGGTGGTATCCACCATCTTTTCGAGATCGAAGTTCGTGAGAACACGATCGGGGAGACAGGAGCCTGTTCCGGTTATGACGGTTCTACGCGGCATTTACTGTAATGTCCGGCAGATAGTGCATGGCGTCTACTATGCCCGCGCCGATGGTTCCGGTCAGATTCTTTCGCGCCGAATCGTCGGCAACGCGCAGGGCGTTTTTAATGGCCTTGGCGGTCGAGCGGCCATGGCTGATGATGCTCACGCCGTTGATGCCAAGAAGCGGCGCGCCGCCGTACTCGGCATAGTCCATCTTCTTCCTGATGCCCGGAAGTCCGGCGCGCATGAACATATAGCCTATTTTCCCAAGAACGCTTCCGCTGATCTCCTGCTTGAGCATCTTTGCAAGGGCATCGACAAGCCCTTCGCCGATCTTGAGCGCGACATTTCCTATGAAGCCGTCGCAAACCACAACATCCACAGCGCCGGAAAACATCTCCTTGCCCTCGATGTTGCCCACGAAATTAAGCTTCGAGTCCGAAAGAAGCTTGAACGCCTCCTTCGTAAGCTCGTTGCCCTTGCCCGCCTCCTCGCCGATGCCGAGAAGCCCGACGGTCGGTCTTTTTCGCCCAAGCACAGTGGATGCGTAGCAGCCGCCCATGACCCCGAACTGAAGAAGATGAACCGGCCTGCAATCGACCGTGGCTCCGGCGTCTATCAGCACGAACGGATCCTTCGCGCTGGGCATGACGGCGGCAATGCCCGGCCTGTCAACGCCCTCTATCGCTCCAAGCACGAAAAATGATATTGCCATGGCCGCGCCGGTGTTGCCCGCGCTGACCACGGCGTCCGCCTCGCCGTTTTTTACAAGATCGACCGCCACGCGGATGGATGAATCTTTCTTGCGCCGAAGCGCCGACGACGGCTGTTCATCCATGGCCACCAGTTGGCTTGCGTGTCTTACGCTGACGCCCCGCGGCAGAGTTCCGCCGCCAAGTTCGCGGCGCACGCGTTCCTCGTCCCCCACCAGAATCACTTCCAGACCGAAGGCCTCAACCGCCTCCAGCGCCCCCCTGACCGTCACGGCGGGGGCTGAGTCCCCCCCCATGGCATCGAGGGCTATTCTCATTCCGCGATTTCCAGCACCTTTCGACCCTTGTATGTTCCGCAGGACGGACATACGCGGTGCGGCATCTTCGGTTCCTGGCAATTCGTGCATGTCGAGAGGCTCGGCGCGTCAACCTTCCAGTTGGCCCTCCTCTTGTTGCGTCTCGACTTCGAATGCCTGCTTGTAGGATTCGCCATGTTACAGATCTCCTTTCAACTTCATTAAAACCTTAAGTCTCGGATCAATATACCGTGTATCGCAGCCGCACTGCCGCTCATTCAGGTTTACGCCGCAAACAGGGCACAGCCCCTTGCACGAATCCGAACATACCGGACTCATCGGGACAGCCAGAAGCATCTGTTCCCTGACAAGCTCCGAAAGATCCAACTCGTCGCCTTCGTAGAAGATGACATCCAGTTCGCCCGCCTGAAGCTCGTGTTCCTCCGCCTCGTCCACTCCCGGAGCGGGCCGGTACTCAACCGACAGTTGCGAATCGACCACACCTTCAAAATCGCCAAGGCAGCGCGAGCACTGAAACCTTGCGCGGCAGCTCAACTCTCCGTCGACCAGAACGCGGTTTTCCATCTTGCGAACGCGAAGCCAGCCGGTTACGGGTTCGGGAATCCCTATACCTTCCGGAGACAGCCGCTCCCTGACACTCAGCGCAAGCCCGTCCAACGGGATTTTCGAAATGAAAATACGCATGTCGCTTATCGCAAAAGAATGGCATTATAAGAACTGGTATCTTTAATTGTCAATCAGGCAAACTGTTTGATATAGATGAAAAGCAGATCATACGCGGTCATTCTGGGCTTGCTCGTGGCGTTATCGTCATCGGCGGCCGTGTTGGCCAGCATCGCAAGTTACCGGAACACCGTGAGGCTTGCCGACGAGGCTCTTGCCGGCCTCGCCCTGTCGCTTGCCGCATCGGTTGAGGCTTCGCTAAACGGAACGGACGGGCTTGCCGATGCCGGCGATGCCATATCGCGCGTCCTGTCGGATCGGGTTGTGGCGTTCGGACGCGTGCTCGATGGCGATGGCGTGATACTCTACCACACCAATCCGGCTCTCACAGGGCGGGTCGTTACGGATGAGGGCGTTCCAGGCCGCCGTCGGCTTGGAACCGGAGAAACGGTGCTTGAATTCCGCTATCCGCTGCCCCGCTCCGGAAGCGGCAATCCGGCCCGGATAGACCTGTTTTTGCGCACGGTTGGCGCCGACGCGGTTACCGGGCGGGCGCTGGAGACGGTCGGAGCCGTACTTGCGATGGCGGCCCTTCTTTGGGCGCTTGGAGGTATTTCCCTGTGGATTCTTATGCGTAAGCAGGCGATGGAGCGCGAGATGTCCCGCAGGGAACATCTCGCGCTGATAGGGCAGATGTCGGCGGTGCTGGCGCACGAACTGCGCAACGCAATGACAAGCATCAAGGGATACGGCCAGTATCTGAACGAAAAGCTCGACAGCGATCATCCGCACAAACCGCCGGTCGAAACCATCGTGAAGGAAAGCCTCAGGATCGAAAGGCTGGTCACGGACCTTCTGGATTACGCGAAACCGCTCAACCCTTCCGTTGAATACATCCCGCTTGCCCCTGTCCTGGAGCAGGCCGCGCTTGTGGCCGCAGGCAGTGGAGCGGCGGTTGTCATTCGCGTGCAGCCCGGCATGGCGGCCCGGTGCGACGGCGACAGGCTTCGATCGGTCTTCGAAAACGCGATAATGAACGCGGGCGACGCCATTGAATGGGCGGGTGAAATAGATGTCAACGCATTCACTTCCGGCCATGACGCGGTTATAGAGGTAACCGACAGCGGGCCGGGCGTGGACAAGGAGAACATGGATAAGCTGTTTCTTCCATTTTTCACCACGAAGGCGCGCGGCGCTGGCCTTGGGCTTGCGTGGAGCAGGAAAGTTGTAGAGGCTCACGGCGGCAAGATCGTGCTCGAAAACCGGCATGATGCCGCGCATGGCGCGGTCTGCCGGGTGATCTTGCCCGCGCGCGGTCTGCCGAAGGAAAGGGCGGGCGAAAATGCCTGAGCGGATATTGATAATCGATGACGACGCCTCGCTTCGCTCGTTTCTCGCCACCATTCTGCGAGAGCAGGGCTATATGACGTTCGAGGCCGGCAATGCCGAGTCCGGCTTGAAGGCGATGGACGAGTCGGAGTTCCATCTGGTTTTTCTCGATCTGCGCCTTCCCGGCATGAGCGGCATGGAGGCGCTCAAGCGCATCAGGGCTGCGTGGCCGCGCACCCGCGCGGTGATGATGACGGCATACGCCGAAGTGGACACGGCAGTGGAGGCGATGAAGATGGGCGCGTCCGACTATCTGACCAAGCCCTTCGGTAGCCCTGACGAAATAAGAATTCTTGCGGCGCGAATATTCGAGCATGAGCGCGCAAGCAACGATCTGGAAAGCCTGTCATCGGAGGCATCGGCGGGTATGCCGCCGCCGGAGGTGATATTTCACGGAAGCGCGATGGCGGAGGTGCTGAAGCTTGCGCGAAGCGTCGCGCCAACCACCGCGACGGTTCTCGTCACCGGCGAGTCCGGAACCGGCAAGGAACTCGTTGCGCGCGCCGTTCATGCGATGAGCCCGCGCGGCTCAAGGCCGATGGTCGCGGTTCACTGCGCGGCGCTTTCGGAGCACCTTCTGGAATCGGAACTTTTCGGCCACGAGAAGGGCGCGTTCACAGGCGCGATACAGACGCGGCGCGGGCGTTTCGAGCTTGCCGACGGCGGAACCCTGTTTTTGGACGAAATCGGCGAGATAGATCAGTCGGTTCAGGTGAAACTTCTGCGCGTTCTTCAGGAAAGGCGTTTCGAGCGGGTTGGCGGCAGCCGGACGCTCGACGTGGACGTCCGCCTCATCGCGGCCACAAATCGCGATCTCGATGCCGATGCGCGGGCGGGGCGGTTCCGTAATGACTTGTACTACAGGCTGAACGTGTTTCCGCTTCATCTGCCCGCGCTCAGGGAACGCGCCGAAAGCATGCCGGCGCTGGCCGGGTTCTTTGCGCGGAAATACGGCGCGATGTTCGGCAAGCCGGGCATCGCCATCACCTCCGATGCGATGGACGCGCTGCTTGGCTACGACTGGCCCGGCAATGTCCGGGAGCTGGAAAACATTATTGAGCGCGCCGTCATTATTGCCGAAGAAACAATCACCGCGGCCATGATTCCGTTGCGCGCGCCCGCTTATTCCGCTGCCCGGCTATGCGCCGATTCCGCGCCGCTTCGCGAGCGCGAGCGGGAGGCGATAATGGCGATGCTAAAGGAAACCGGCGGAAACCGCACGCTGGCGGCCGAACGGCTTGGCATCTCGCGCCGGACGCTTCAGTACAGGTTGAAGGAATATGGCGTCGGCTAACCGCGCAGAAATTGCGCAGCCGGTGCGCAACCGCTTCGCGGCCAACTGGCGGCCAACTGGCGGCCCTGGTTCGCAACAGCTTGAATTAGCAATGAAACCGCATATGCCGTAAACTGGGCATGGTTATTGCGGACAATCGGCGCAACGCCGCATGACGCGGACAGTAGATCGATCCACTGGAGGTTTCAAAGATGAGGAAGTTGGTTGGATACTCGGTTGTCGCATTGATCCTCGCGCTTGTCGCCATCAATGCCAACGCGATGGGGGGACATGACCACAACAAGTCCTGCGGCAACATGGCGCAGGGCAGGCAGTGCGCCAAGATGATGGCGGCCAATGACGGTCAGGGCATGGCCGGATGCGGCAACTGCATGATGCAGACCGCCCGGAGCGATCAGCAGCAGGGTGATCGGGCCGGGCAGGCTGGCATGAATTGCGGCAACTGTCCCAAGCGAAAGGCGTGCATGAACGGCGGTCAGGCGTCGGATGCCGCAACAAACGGGGTGGACTCCTACACCGGCGGATCGGGCGACGCGCCGTAGGACTGTCATGATCCGGAGAAGCGGAATTCCCGGAGCGGGCAGGGCTTTGCTGGTTCTGCTTGCAATCGCGCTGCTTGCGCCCGCGGCATATGCCAATGACGATGCCGACAAGGTGTTTGGCGGACGCTGGGGATTCTGCTATCCGGAAGGATACGATGTGAACACCGAAAGAATCATCGACGGGAACATCATCCGCTTCGATCCGTCCGAGCGGATGCATACTGTGTTCGAAATCGAGGCAAAGGGGCGGCGTTACAGCGTGGTCACATGTCCGAAATGGTTCTGGCGAGAGAGAGGCGAAACCGTTTCGGCGGGCGAAGCCGTGCGGGTGCGCGGCTCGCTGGCGCAGGGCAGGGGTGGAGGGCTTTTCATCATTGCGGCCGAGATTGAACGATCGGGCGGCAGGGTGTCCATACGCCTGAGGGACGAAAAGGGAATGCCGCTCTGGAAGGCCGACCACAAGAACTGCATAATGGGCGGCGGAATGATGAAGGGCGGCGGCTGTCCGCCCGGATGCCGCGACCGCGAGTAGCGCGCAAGCCGTTAAGCGTGCATTTATCTTGACTTCGCCGTTTTTCAGCCATTAGGCTACGGTATCAAAACGGCGGACGGGGAGCGGAATAAATGCAGAAAGTGACCATTCAGGGGCTTATAAGAAAAAAAACCGAGGGGAAGCGCATTTCCGCGCTTACGGCCTACGACTATCCCACCGCCGCCATCGTTGACGAGGCGGGCATCGACATAATTTTGGTGGGCGATTCGCTCGGTGTTGTGGTTCAGGGGCTTGAAAATACGCTTCCGGTAACGATGGACGAGATGCTTTACCACACGCGAATTGTTGCGCGAGCCGTAAAGCGGGCGATGGTTCTTGGCGACATGCCGTATATGTCGTATCAGGTTTCTGTCGGCGAAGCCGTGCGTAATGCCGGAAGGTTCCTGCAGGTTGGCGCGCAGGGCGTGAAGATCGAGGGCGGCGCGAACGTGCTGCCGGTGATAAGGGAGTTGGTGAACTTCGACATCCCGGTCATGGCGCATATCGGCATCACGCCGCAGTCCATCCACCGCTACGGCGGATACAGGGTACAGGGCCGCGACGAAGCGGCGGCGCGGAGGCTTGTTGACGAGGCGAAAATGGTCGAGGACGCGGGCGCGTTCTCTTTGGTGGTGGAGGGAGTTCCGGCGGAGCTTGGCGGATTAATCACCGAGTCGGTCTCGATTCCGACCATTGGCATAGGCGGAGGCCCGCACTGCGACGGCCAGATTCTGGTTATCCACGACCTGCTTGGGCTGTTCGACAGGTTCGTGCCGAAGTTCGTCAAACGCTACGCCAACCTTAAAGAGACGTCGGTTGACGCGATAAGGCAATATATCGCCGATGTGGAAAGCGGCGAGTTTCCGGGGCCGGAGCAGAGCTATACGTGAGCATATAATGAAAAGTCTTGAGGGCAGAATTTATCATGGCGACTGTCTTGAAATACTGCGGAGCTATCCGGACAATTTTTTCGATCTTATTGTTACATCACCTCCGTATGCCGATTGCAGGGCCAAAACATATGGCGGGGTTTCGCCGGATGATTATGCCGGGTGGTTCATTCCGCGAAGCGCGGAATTTTTCCGCGTTCTCAAACCCGCAGGCACATTTGTCCTTAACATCAAGGAAAAAGCCGTTAACGGGGAGCGCCACATCTATGTTCTGGAATTGATTCTGGCGCTACGGCGTCAGGGCTGGCTCTGGACGGAAGAATTCATCTGGCACAAGCGCAATTGCCATCCGGGTAAATGGCCGAATCGTTTTCGTGACGCATGGGAACGATGCCTTCAGTTCAACAAAACCCGGCAGTTCAACATGTATCAGGAAGCGGTTATGGTTCCAATGGGAGACTGGGCAAAAACGCGCCTGAAGAATCTTGGCCGGAACGACGTTGTCCGGTTCGATTCGCAGGTCGGAAGCGGTTTCGGAAAGAATATTGCAAACTGGGTGGGACGCGACAAGGCGTACCCGTCGAATGTCCTGCACTTGGCGACGGAAACCGGCAACAAAAATCATAGCGCGGCATTTCCGAAAGAGCTTCCGGCATGGTTCATCAAACTGTTTACAAAGGAAGACGAATGGGTGCTCGATCCTTTTGTAGGATCGGGAACCGTTTGCGAAGCCGCCCGTGAACTCGGCCGCAATTGTGTGGGCATCGACATTTTGAAAGAATATGTCGATCTTGCCCGTGGTAAAGTAACGGAACAAGAGCTTCTTCTGTGCGAAGAAGCAGAGCCATATGGGACAGATAACAAAAAACGAAATAATAGAGTTCATCGAGCCGGGAATACGGCAGTTTCACAAGAGAAGGCTCGATAACCTGTCGGCGCTCAAGCTGAACAAGATTCTTTTGCGCAAGAATCCGTACCTTTTTCGCGCCAGGAATCTGAACACGGCCCAAGATCTGGTCAAGACGCTGCTCGATGCCCATCTGTCATCGCAGGAGGAAGGCATTTTCGGCGGATTTCTCGAAGAATTGGCCATCTTCATATGCGGCAGGGTTTACGAAGGAGGAAAATCCTCGTCCGAGGGGATTGACCTCGAACTCACAAAAAACGGCATTCGATACATGGTATCGATAAAATCGGGTCCGAATTGGGGCAACAGCCGTCAGATTGCGCGCATGAAAGACGATTTCAAGCGAGCAAAACGCATACTCGGCACCAACACATCATCGTCAGCAAGAGTTGTTGCTGTAAACGGTTGTTGCTATGGTAAAGACAAAAAGCCCGACAAGGGCGATTATCTGAAACTCTGCGGACAGATCTTCTGGGAATTCATCTCCGGGGATGAAAACCTTTTCATCGATATAATCGAACCGCTCGGCCACAAAGCAAAAGAAAATCATGACCTTTTCCTTGAAGAATATGCCAAGGTAATCAACCGGTTTACCCGTGAATTCGCTACCGGATATTGCGATAATGATGGCGCAATTCTGTGGGAAAAACTTGTCCGTTTCAATTCGGGCAAGCAAGAATAAAGAAAGGCTGCCCGCCCAACGAGGCAACACAATGCCGCAAGCAAAACTTAAAGTCATCCTCCTCAAGCACACGCCCGATCCGGAGGCGGTGGTCGCCATGGCCGCGAAGCTCTGTTACAGCCCGTCCGACATCGAGGGCTTGCAGGAGAAGATCAGCAAAAAAGACCAGAAGAACTTCGTCGAGCGGCTGGTGGGCATGGGCCACATGAGTCCGGTGGAGCATGTGTCGTTCACGTTCGCGGTCGAGGGCATTTCACGCGCCTGCTCGCACCAGCTCGTGCGCCACAGGGTTGCCAGCTACTCGCAGCAGTCGCAACGATACGTAAGCGAAACTGCCGGGTTCGATTACGTAATCCCGCCGTCGATATCCGGGGACGAATCGCTGAAGGCGGAGTTCGCCGGCTTCATGGAAGACGCGCAACGCGCTTACAACCGCCTCATCGAGCGGCTGAACGAACGCGGGCTGAAGGGAGAGTCTGCGAATCAGGACGCCCGTTTCGTCCTCCCCAACGCCGCCGAGACCAAGATCGTCGTCACAATGAACGCGCGCGAGCTTCTGCATTTCTTTCGGGTGCGATGCTGCAACCGGGCGCAGTGGGAGATACGGGCGATGGCCGAACAGATGCTCGCGCTTGCAAAGGAAGCCGCGCCGGTGATATTTGCTGATGCCGGGCCGGGATGTCTGCGTAAACCGTGTCCGGAAGGCGAATATTCCTGCGGTATGATTATGGAGGTTCGGAAAAAATACGGAGCAGCGGCTTCCGGTTAAGACCGCCTGGCCGCATCGGGGAAGGGGTTAGAGTGCCATGAGGAAGGGCGCGTGGATTGCGGTGGCGCTGATACTGTCGGCGGTGCTTCTGCGTCTGGCGTTTGCGCCTCGCGTTCACGAGCCGCCTCCGGCTTCCCGATCCACGGTTGCAGCGCCCATCATGCCCGCCCCCGCAGTGTCGCCCACGGGCGTTACCCGCGAGGAAGCCCTTGCGCGTGCCCGTTTACTGGATCTTGAAGATTCCATTGTCGATCTTTTTTTCAAAATAGTGAGTGAACGCCGTATTGCCCGCGAGGACGAGGCGGCGGCCCTTCGTGAATTCCTTGAATGCTGGAAGGGCGTGAGCGACAGGCTGGATAAATTCCCGTGGAACGAATATCCGGCAATCTCTCGCATGGCCCGCGACATCGAAGCGGCATTGGGGAAGGGCAACGTTGACAACGCCTCGTTTCTGATGGCCGAGGCAGACCGCCTGCGCGCCGAGGCCGATGCCGTGATGGGCGAAATAATGGAGAAGCGCTGGCTTGTGGCGGCCATTCAGAAGGGCGAGGCATGGCCGATGCTGTCCATGCGCGGCATTGCGAACAGTCCGGCGCACGAGGATAGTTGGGCCATAGCGCGGCAGAGTCCGGTTGTAATCGAGCGCGACATGGACGGCTCCGACCCCGACATGGTGCGCAAGCTCAACAATCTGGGCATGATCTACTACAGCAGGCGAAATCATGCGGACGCCGAGCAGGTTTATCTGCGGGCGCTCGATATTCAGAAGAAATTCTCGCGTCCCGGACTGGATTTGCTTCAGAACAATCTTGCCGCGCTCTACGATGCCATGGGCAGGCCGGCCGAGGCCGAGCCGCTTCTGAGGCGCGCGCTTGCAGCCGTGGTCGACAACTCGCCGGACACGGCAAACATCATGAACAACATGGCGGTGGTGGGCGAGGAGCTTGGCAGACGCGGCGACGCCGAGTTTTATTACCGTTGGGCGCTCGATCTGCGCGAGAGGAATCTTGGCGCAAACCACCCGTTTGTCGCGGCAAGCCTCGACAACCTGGCCGCGCTTCTGGAGATTGACGGCAGGACGGCCGAGGCCGAGAAGCTTTATGCGCGGGCGCTTTCGATCCGGCGCAAGACTCTTGGCCCCGATCATCCGTATGTTGCAACCAGCATGAACAATCTCGGAATGCTTTACTATGGCAGCGGCAGGTTCGACCGGGCCGAGCAACATCTGAAGCGCTCGCTTGCCATCAGGGAGCGGGTGATGGGCGCAAGCAATCCGGCGCTGGTAGACACGCTTAACAACCTGGCGCTCACATACGAGATGCGGAAGCGGTACGACAAGGCCGAGCCGCTGTACAGGCGCGCGCTTTGTATCGCCGAAAAGATTCCCGGCGCGAAATATCAGGACGTTGCCCGTAGCATCAACAACCTTGCGATGCTCTACCGTAATCAGGGCCAAGACGACAGAGCCGCGCCCCTTTACCGCAAGGCGCTGAAATACGCCGAATCCACCTTCCCGCCGCATTCCGGCAAGGGCGATGGCGGCAGCATGAAATTCGATGGGCAAAAAGGCGATTTGGATGAAGGCGGGAAATCGGAGAAGAAACCATGAAATTCAGGCCTTGCATAGACATACATAACGGCGTTGTGAAGCAGATAGTGGGCGGAACGCTTAATGACAATGCCGCTGCCGGCCCGGTCACGAACTTCACGTCCGACCGGCCCTCCTCGTATTACGCCGCGCTCTACAGGCGCGACGGACTGACCGGCGGCCACCTGATAAAGCTTGGCCCCGGCAACGACAAGGCGGCGCTCGACGCCCTTGGCGCATGGCCCGGCGGGCTTCAGATAGGCGGCGGCATTAACGACGGGAACGCGGAGTTCTGGCTGAACGCCGGAGCCGAAAAGGTGATCGTCACCTCGTTCGTTTTCTCCGGCGGCAGAATCGACATGGATCGGCTGGAACGTCTGGTGTCCGCTGTTGGCCGCGACCGTCTGGTTCTGGACTTGAGCTGCCGGAAGCGAGGCGGCGATTATTTCATAGTCACGGACAGATGGCAGAAGTTCACCGAGGTTTCGATCACCGCCGAATCACTCGCGTTTTTCGCAGGCTTTTGCTCCGAATTCCTGATTCACGCCGCCGACGTGGAGGGCAGATGCGCCGGAATCGAGGAGCCGCTTGTGCGGTTTCTTGGCCGCCACTGTGATATTCCGGCCACATACGCAGGGGGGATAAGATCGATGGACGACATACGGCTTATCGGGGAAGCCGGCGGGGGGCGGATCGATTACACGGTTGGAAGCGCGCTCGACATATTTGGCGGGGGCGGTGTGAAATACGAGGAGTTGACGGGCAGGAAGCCGGACTAGATCAGCCGTTCGAAACATCCGCCGAGATCATCAGGTCGCGTCCCGCCGCAGCGACCGTGAATGCGCCAAGCCTCACGGCTTCGGAAAGCGAGGCAATATCCGGCCCGCCGACGGACGGCACTGAATTGCGTCCGCCGATAATCAGCGGCGCGGTGAAAAAAACGGCGCGGCTGACCAGCCCGGCCCGCAACATCGCGCCGTTTATTCCGCCGCCGCCCTCAAGAAGCACCGACATGATTCCCCGGCCGCCAAGCGCGCGCATGAGGCATTCGAGAGCGACCCTTCCATTGTCCGGCCCGGCGCAATGAATCACTTCAACCCCGTCACGCTTTAGGGTGGAAACATTCGGATGATCCGCCGGCGCGGCGGTTGCGATAATGGTTGGCGCAAGGCCGTCGGTAATCACCTTGCTGTCAGGAGATATTTCGAGCCGACCGTCAACGATGACGCGCACCGGGTTTTTTCCGCTTACGCCGCGCGCGGTAAGCGATGGATTGTCGGCCTTCACCGTGCCGATGCCGACCATTATGGCATCATGCTCCGCGCGCATCGCGTGAACGATTTTTCTTGCCGCCGGGCCTGTTATCCACTTCGATTCGCCCGATGCCGTAGCGATTCTTCCGTCTATTCCCTGGGCTGTTTTCATGGTGACATACGGCAGGCCAGTTGTTATGTGGCGTATGAAAAACCGGTTCAACTCGCGGGCCTCGCGCTCCAGAACGCCTTTGAAAACCTCTATGCCGGCGGAGCGCAGACGCCGGAATCCCCTGCCTGAAACCATCGGATTCGGGTCGGACATCGCGGCAACCACGCGCCGCACACCGGCGGCGATGATGGCATCAACACAAGGCGGCGTTTTCTTGGCCGTGTGACAGCACGGCTCCAGCGTTACATAGAGCGTTGCGCCGCGCGCGCCGCCGCCCGCCAGCTTCAGCGTAACAGCCTCGGCGTGCGGCATTCCGGCCCGCTTGTGCCATCCCTCGGCGATGATCCGCCCGTCGTCCCGCGCGATAACAGCGCCGACCATCGGATTGGGGCTGGTCATGCCGATGGCCCTGGCGGCAAGATCGAGCGCCCGCCGCATATGCTGTTCGTGGTTTTGCATCGGAAAATCAGGCAATTATGACATAAATCGGCAATTATTGGCGATGCCTGTAATTGGAAACTGAAAGGAGGCCTGCCCTGCCGGACAGCCTCCCTCATCCTCATTTATCGAGAACTTGACAATTACTTTACAGCGTCTTTGAACCCCTTGCCGGGCGTGAATTTTGGGCTTTTCGAAGCCTTTATCTTGATCTCCTCGCCTGTGCGGGGATTGCGGCCCTTGCGCGCTGCGCGCTTCGACACCGAAAAGGTTCCAAAGCCAACCAGCGTGACCTTGTCGCCTTTCTTGAGGACTTGCGCGACGTTGTCAACGAGCGAATCCAGAGCCTTGCCGGCTGCCGCCTTTGTGATGTCGGCGTCCGCCGCAATCTTGTCGATAAGTTCAGCCTTGGTCATGAACGCGTCTCCTTTCGAAAACAGGATGCTGTGTTATTTATGAACATAATAAATGTTCCTCTAGCGCTGTAAACGCTAGGCAGAACCTTAGCACTTACGCCGTTTCCTGTCAAGAAGTTAGCAACATTTTTGGCGCGGCAAATGGCTTCAATGCTTGATCTGCCGCCACCAGCGCCGCTCAGACACCCCATTATGGAATCGTCGGCACGAAAATCACGGCGAATGCCGGCCCGGTATTCCGGTGTTGAAACCTCGTATTTCCCAAGCCTCGGCCTGATGTGTGCGATTACGAAAGCGGCCGTGGACACCATAAAGCTTATATCCTTGGCGACGCCGAAAGCCCCCGTACACAGCCAATCCAACGGACAGGCGGTTAAGGATATAATTGCCGATGTCTGTTTTGTCCATGCTCCAGAACGAAGCTCTGTCCGGAATGGCCGGGATCGGAGACGTTGCCGCGCGCTATCCGGAGCTGATAACGCCGTATTACGCCTCGCTCATCGATCGCGACGATCCGGATTGTCCGATACGCCGCCAGTGCGTTCCGGATGTCCGCGAACTCGATGAAATGCCGGGATACGTCGATGATCCGCTGTCGGACAAAGCCCACCATCCGGCTCCGCGAATCACTCACCGCTATCCTGACCGCCTGCTTCTGCACGTGACCCCAAACTGCGCCGTGCGGTGCAGGTTCTGCTTCAGGAAATCGCTCACTGGCGCCTCCGGCGGCATTTTCGACGGCTCCATGGATGCGGCGCTGTCATACGTAGCGGAGGCTTCAGGCGTACGCGAGGTGATACTGTCGGGCGGCGATCCGCTCATGGCATCGGACGATGAACTCGGTCATCTTGTTTACAGGCTTTCGCGCATTGCACATATCGGGAGGCTTCGAGTGCATACCAGAATGCCCGTTGTCCAGCCGTCGCGTATTACCGGCCGGCTTGCCGAAGTGCTTGCCGCGCCGCGAAAAATCGCCGGCGCGGCAAGCGTGCGCGTGGTTACGCATTTCAACCATCCGCGCGAGGTGACGGGCGAAAGCGTTGCGGCATGTGAGATGCTGATGCGAAGCGGCGCGCGGGTGCTTAACCAGTCGGTGCTTTTGCGCGGCGTTAACGACAATCCGCATACGCTGGCGGAGCTTTTCGCCTCGCTGCATCGGCGGGGTATCGGCCCGTACTATCTGCACCATCCCGACCCGGCGCGTGGCACGGCGCATTTCAGTCTCGACCCGGCAGAAGGGCTTGCGCTGTTCGATGCCGCTCGCCGCCTTGTTCCGGCCAATTCGCTTCCGCGCTACGTTATCGATGTTCCGGGCGCGCCGTCAAAGACGCCCGTCGAGTGTTATTTGGGAAGGAAGTGATTCGGATGTCAAGAGTGGACACCAAAGCATTCATGCGGCCAACCGGCTGGCATGGAATTTCTGTTCATAAGGGCCTTTTGGTCTTGTCCGAACGGTGCCGGACTATTTGATGGTAGCGGTGCAGGGATTCGAACCCCGGACACGCGGATTATGATTCCGCTGCTCTAACCGACTGAGCTACACCGCCACATGGGCAACAAACGGTATCCGCAATGTTAGCAAAGCCGTTAAACCGCCGTCAAGACGCGGAATGAAGCGAATCCAGAAACTCTTGCAGCACAAGAGGATCGGAAAACTTATCGTCCGGAACCTCAAGGCCAGGGAAACAGACTCCGAGGATTGTTCGCGCGAATGTGTGAACGCATTTTGGGAATATGCTTTCCACGAAATCCGAGCCTGCGACGCCATGTATGGCGAAGCACTCCCTGAACCAGCTTTCGCCGCGCGGAACGTCTCCGCTCTGTTCATACGGATGAAGCACTACGCGTCCGCCCGCCTCAAGCGCGGCAGGAACCACAACATTCATCCGCAAAAGCTGCACGCCGCGATGCGCCGGATTCGACGCGTTTCCGTGCCTGCCGAAGGTGAGCGGCTTGAACCGGCGGATATTCACGCCCGCGCAATAGATCACCGGAGCGCTTCTTTCCGGCGAATTGTCGTCGGGCACTCTGAAGATCACGTAAAGATACTCGTTCCGAAAATCAAAGGTCTTCATCGCACGCCTCCCGAAACATCTTTCGCGCGGCTTCCAGCCGCCACCCATGCCGTCAGCGCAGGCATTTCGTCATCCGCCCAGCGCTCCGATGCCCTTGAGTTTATGAACAGCCGCGCCAGACCGTCCAGAGCATTGAACGCCCTTTGAACCAGCAGTATCTTTTCAAGCAGCAGCGCAAGCGGCTCCGCGTCGTCTTCGCCATCCTCGCGCTTTGTTGACGGCGTTTTGAGCGATTTCAGGTCGAGCCGCGCAGCCTCAAGCGTAAACGCCCATTCCTCGCCGTCGGCTTCGTAATGCAGTCTGGCCTCGCCGATTTTCTTGCCCTCGGCAAGCGCGAAACGCGCCTCGCGAAGCCCTGCGTCCTCGCTCCAACAGACAACCGAAGCGTCGACGGAGTCCGGATCGGAAACCAGCATCACGCGATTTCCAACCCACATGCGGATCATCGCGCCGCCCGGAAGCAGGAACTCGCCGCCCGTGCTGTCTATTTTGAACCATAGCCATGTAAGGAATTCCCGTCCGAGAAACTCTTTTTTCTTTAAAAGCTCAAGCGCGTCCATGAGTTTCCCCTATATCAACTGCGCCGGAGCCATTCGCTCGAGCGCTGACGAATTGCCGCCGGACATTTCGGCAAATATGTCGTATGTGTAACGGCGTACAAGCGGAATGCCGAACGTCTCCTCGAACAGGCCTGAGAATTCATCGCATATCTTTTCGGCAGTGGAGGAAAAATAGACCGTTTCCTTGTGGATGTCCCAGACCATGTCGTAGGTATTGATGGCGGGAAGCGCGCGAAGCAGAAGCCTGCCTTTCACCAGCTCCTTCAGCTCCAGCCGCTCGCGCCGTGAAAGGCGCTCGCGCCCGCTTTCGGCCCTTGCCCGCGCCTCCTCCAGCATCGCATGATGCTTGAGCAGGCGGGGCGGCACGGTTCTCTTGTCAACGCGCATCGAAAGCACTATGTAGTCGCCCACAAATACGGAATCCATGTCGAGCGAATCGTCGAACGGGCGGGCCGGATCCACCCATCCCCTGATGCGCTCCTTGTCCGTCGACCCTTCCGAATGATCGAACGCGTTGCGCCCTATCTGAAGATGGAACAGGGCCTCGTATGCGTCCGGCATCTCGCCTGAAAGACGGAAACGCGTATAACCGGATGAAGATGAAAGAATTCCCATTTGTATGCTTTGTTCCCGATCGATTGTGAGGGCGGGGATACCCCGCCCCTGCTAACTTTTAACGTAGTGGCTTACTATTTCCAGCAGCTTCTGCGTCTGAATAGGCTTCATCAGATAGGCGTTCGCGCCCAGAGAAAGTGCCCGCTGCTTGTCTTCCTCCGCCCCCTCGGTCGTGATTATGACAACCGGGATATGCTTGTACCGCGGATTGCTCCGCATGTGGCTTACAAGCTTGAGGCCGTCCATAACCGGCATATTGATGTCCGCAAGCACAACGTCGTACGACTGCTCGGCAAGCTTCCGCATAGCCTCCACGCCGTCTGACGCCTCGGCAACCTGCACTCCCTGAAGCCTCTTCAGGGCGAACATTATAAGTTGCCGCATGGTGGGGGAGTCTTCAACTATCAGTATATTCGCCATAAGTTAACCGTAACCGCCGTCATAAAACCTGTTGGATGCAGATTTGCCCATATTCGTCTTCATGGCCGCCGTCCTGCAGTATCGCAATATCTCCTTCGGAATTTCCTCCAGAGGAAGCACCTTTTTTACGGATCCCGTAGCGATAGCCTGTCGCGGCATTCCGAAGACCACGGCAGTTTCCTCGGATTCGGCAATAGTATAACCGCCTTTGTTCATGATTTCCAGCATTCCGGCGCTGCCGTCATTGCCCATTCCGGTAAGCAGAACACCAACGACACGGCTTCCGTAGGCGCGGGCCGCATGTGCCATCATCACGTCCACCGACGGAACATACAGATTGCTTGAAGGCGGCGTCAGAAGTTTCAGGACAACACTGTCGCCAAGCCTCAACAGCGCGATGTTCCTGTCGCCCGGAGCTATATAAACCCTGCCCGGCTCCACAAGATCGCCGTCATCCGCCTCCGCAATCCGCATGGCGCATATCTTGTTCAGCCGGTCGGCAAAAGACTTTGTGAATCCCGGCGGCATGTGCTGGCTTACGAGTATGGCAGGCGCGAAGTCCGCGGGGAAGGACGACAGGATCATCTGAAGCGCCGACGGGCCGCCCGTTGAAGCGCCGATGGCCACCGCCTCGACAACTGTCGATGCCGAAGACGGTTCGGGAAGCCTCAGCCTTGCGGTTTCGGCTGTCAGCGCGATCCGGCGCTTCACCTTCTCCATGCCGATTTCGGTTATGGCGGCAAGCTTCATGACAAGATCGCGTGCCATCGCGTTCCATTGCTCGGTGGAATCGCTGAACGGCTTTGCGACGAAATCAACCGCGCCAAGATCCAGGCATCTGAAAACCGACGCGCTGTCCGTGCGTGAACTCACCACGATTACCGGAACAGGCTCGTTGGCAAGCATCCAGCGCAGAAACGCGAATCCGTCCATTTCAGGCATTTCAATATCGAGAAGCACAACGTCGGGCTTCAGCCGCATGAGGCAGGTGATTGCCTCCCTGCCGTTCGTGGCGGTTCCGGCAACCTCGCACTGCGGCGCGGCTTCCACAATCCGGCGCACGGCCTGCCTGCTGGTAGCCGAGTCGTCCACCACCAGAATTTTTGTCCGTTCGTCGGCGCCGATGCGTGTCATATTATTTCGATCCGCCGCCGGCGGCGGGCGGATTCTTCTGGTAAACCATGTCGTTCACAAGGTGTTTCAGCCTGAATGCCGTCGATATGTTTATGAGCGATTCGGCATGTCCCAGCAACAGATAGCCGCCGTCCGTCAGGCGATCGTAGAAATTCTGAACGACCTTCTTCTTCGCGCTCTCATCGAAATAGATCATCACGTTGCGGCAGAAGATGACGTCCATCGTATCCAGGAACCGGAGCCTCGCCGCCTCCACCAGGTTCAGGTTGCCGAAATTCACGTAGCGCTTCACCCTGTCGGAAATCCTGTATGTCTCGCCCTCGTCCGGCTCGAAATACCTTCCAAGAAAATACTTGTCTATGGTTCGGAAGGAGTTCTGGCGATAGACGCCCCGTCTGGCATTCTGAAGTACTCGCTGGTTAATGTCGCTTCCGAAGATGGAGACATCCCACCCGGCGAAACCGCCGTCTTCCATGATGAGCATCGCAAGCGTGTACGGCTCCTCGCCCGTGGAACATCCGGCGGACCATATGCGAATCTTCCGGGAAAGAACATTGCGCTCTTTCAGCTCGGGCAGTATCTCCTTGCTGAAGGCGTCAAGCTGGCGCTGTTCGCGAAAGAAATACGTCTCGTTGATCGTAAGAACGTCCATCGCCTGAACAAGCTCGTCGTCCCGCCGCCGGTCGTAGCGGAGAAAACGGTAGTAGTCCTTGAACGAAGCGATGTGAAGCTGCCGCAGTCTGTTGCTCAGGCGTCTTTCGAGCAGATACTTCGAGGCGTCATCGAAGAATATGCCGCAATACTCGTGTATGAAATCCCGCAGCAGGCGGAATTCATCGTCCGATAGTTTTATTGACGGATCAGACAAAAGCATCAAGCGAACCCCGGATGGCCTCCAAAACAGCGGAATCATCCTCGCCATCGACAAGCCGGCGCAATTCCTCACGAATTAACGTATTTCGGGCGGCCCCAAGCGCCATGCCGACGTTCCTCATCGCCTCCACCGCCGATTTGCGGACAGCCCAGTCGCGGTCGTGAAGGCTTGGCAGCAGGGCGTTTGCGGCCTCTTCCGGAGGCGCGGCAAGGGAAAGAGCCGTAACGGCGGCTCGCCGTATTTCAGGATCATTGTCCTTCATGGCGCGAATAAGGGCAGGCCAGAGATTGGCCAATCCGGCTCCGCCGGCGGGCAATCCGGCCCTGCTGGCGGCTCGGCCGAACATCTCTATGGCCGTAACCCGCACCAGCGCGCTCGCGTCTTCAAACATCCCGATGAGCGCCGAGCCGGCCTCGGAACCGGATAATCCGGCCACAGAACCCGGCCCGGCTATCGCCTCGGCCACCGCCGCCCGCACCCAGTCGTCCTGATCGTCGAAAAGCGGCGTCAGACGCTCCAGCAGGCCGGGCATTCCTATTTTCCCCATGGCAAGAACCGCCGCGCGCCTGATGTCGGGAACCTCATCGGTGAGAGCCGCCGGCAGCAACGAGGCAGCCCCTTCTCCGCCGATCAGGGACAGGGCTTCAACCGCCGCCATGCGGACAGACACCTCTTCGTCCTTCATCGCGAATGAAAGCGACTCTACGGCGTTTTCCGCCTTTACAATGCCTGTCAGTAAAGCGTAATTGCGTCTGACAACCGGATTGCGGTCGTGCATGAAACCGGTCAGCCGCTCCGCCGAAAGCCCCCGCCTCAGACGCGCAAGCGCGCGTATAACGATTTCCTGAACATCCTGATAGCAGTCGCTCATCAGCTTCTCGATTTCGCCGACAGCCTCCACCGCGCCTATCCGTCCGAGCGCCTCCGCCGCGTTTCCTCGCACATGGCCGTCCGGATCGCGCAGGGCATCCACAAGAGGCGGAACCAGAAGAGGGCTGCCGACCATTCCGGATACAACGCACATAACGCGACGCTTGTAGCAGTCCGGGGTAACGCGGAAATAATCGGCAAGAGCGGACGGTTTCGCCCTGCCGATGCTTGCAAGGGCGCGCATGGCGTCTTCATCGGCGTCCTGCTCCGACGCGATTTCCAAAAGAGGGCCGATCGCGCGGTCATCTTCAAGCAAACCAAGAAGAACCAGTGCGGCGCCCTTTATCTCTTCCTGTCCGCTTCTTGCGATACCGAGCAACTGGTCGTATGCGCTTTCGCCAAGCCCCATGTTCAACATGCTGGCCATAAGAGCCTCGTTTGCCGTCTTGCGGTAGATTCCCATCAGCGCCTTCAGCGCCTCGGCCTGCACCGCCTTGGACTTTGCAGCCACATGTGGAACTATCGCCGCTATCGCGCCGCTGTCGCCGATGCGTCCAAGCGCTCTTATGGCCGGTTCGCGGAGGGATTTCTTCTCCATGGCATCCACAAGCGGGCCCACTGCCGCGGGGTCGCCGATGCGTCCAAGCGCGTCAGCCGCCGGGTAGGCCTTCCAGAAAACGCCTGAACCAAGTATGCCCACAAGTCGCGGAACCACCGATTTGTCGCCCATCGCGCCAAGATGCTCAACGGCGGAGGCGCTCACGTTTTCGTCCGGATCGTCGAGGGCCTCGACCATCAGCGGAACGCACGCCCTGTCTCCAACCTCGCCCAGTATGTCGATTATGAATTTCCTGCGGTCGTGATCCGTTGTCCGGAAAACTTCCATGAGGGCCGAAGTTGCGCGCCTGCCCATGCGGGTAAGCGCCTCGATGGCCGAATTCCTGGCCCCGGCGTTATCCTGCAGCCCCATGATATCCACAAGGCCGGGTATGATCGACTCGTCGGCGGTCTGCAAGACGGTTTCAACAGCCGTCTTTCGCACGCGCCAGTCCGGATCGCAGAGCAGATCCAGCAACGTCTCGATGCATAGCGGAGTGCCGCACTCCGACATCGCGAGTGCCGCCAGCCGCCGTTCATCGGGGTTGTCCGACCCGGCGCGCAGAATGATGTCGTCAGCCCGCGCCACTGTTGATCGCCTCGTTGAGCATGAACATTTCCTCGCGGTTCAAAAGCCGGTCCACATCCAGAATCACTATCATTCTCCCGCCGGTTTTTCCTATTTTTTTCAAATATTCCGACCCCGGCCCTTTGAATATCGAGGGTGGGGCGGTTATGCCCTTCGACTCGAGCGGCACAATCTCCATAACGTTGTCAACCACCATGCCGAGTCGTTCGCGCCCCTTCCGCACGATAATTATCCTGTCCTTTGACTTTGCAACCGGCGCCATGTGAAAGCGCTTTCGCAGATCGATCACGGGAATCACCCGTCCCCTCAAGTCGATGATTCCCACCAGAAAGTCCGGCATGTTCGGAACCGGCATGGCCTCCTGCCTCTGAAGTATCTCGACCACCAAGCCGATCTCGATGGCGAATTCCTTTCCGCCCATGATAAAAAGGGTATATTGTTGAACCGGTTCGGTCATTGAAGCTTGAACCCCTTCATCTCGGCCTGCATGTTTTCGGTTTCGGCGTAAAGCGTGGTGAGCGTTTCCTTCATTTCATCGATGATCTCAATCGTGCGTCTGCCCATGTCGTGTATGCTCACGATGTCCTGAATCAGCTCCCCGGTCTCCTTCTTCTGGGCGAAGGTGGCTTCCGAAACCTGTGACATCATGTCGTTGGTAAGTTCAAGATTTCTCGAAATGAGCTGTATGCCGGTGCTCTGCTCGTCCATGCCCTTCTTGACCACTTCCGTCACGTCGCGCACGGTTCCGGCACTGCCCACAAGACCGTTCAACGCATTGCCCTGCTGCTTCAGCGCCAGCGTCACATGCTTCGTCATATGCTGAACCCTGTCAACCACCTTCGAGATATGGCGTATGCTGTTGCCCTGCTCAACCGTGGCCCTCTCTATCGAAAAGGCCATTTTGGACGCCTTCTCGGAATTTGCAAGCGTCTGCCGCAGCGCATCCTCCACGCGCCCCACAAGCGACACCCCCTCTTCCACGCGCGTGATGCCCCGGCCGGTGCTGTCGACCGCATCCCTGATCTCCCTCTGGATGGTTCCGACTATGTTCGAGATTTCGAGCGTTGACATGGCGGTGCGCTCCGCAAGGCTGCCGATCTCGTCGGCGACGACGCCGAAGCCCTTGCCGTATTCGCCCGCCTGAGCCGCCAGAATGGCGGCGTTGAGGCTGAGAAGATTTGTCTGCTCGGTAACGTCCTTTATCACCTTGAGAATCTTCTCGATGTCCTTGGAGCGGGTTCCAAGCCGTTGTATGATCTCCGAGGACGACGCGACCTCCTGCTGGATATTCATCATGCCGTCGCGCGCCGCGCGAACCGCCTCCATGCCGGTGCTGTTCGCCGTCATCGTAACATCGGCCGCAACCTGCGCCGACTGGCGGGCGTGATCCTCCACCAGCTTGATGGACGAGGTTATCTGCTCGACCGACGCGGATGTTTCCTCTATCGTCTTTGCAAGCTCGTCGGCGCTGTCGGCAATCTGGCGCGAAGAAGACGACATGTCCGACACGGCCGAATATGCGATGTCGGTGGACTTGAAAAGATCATCGGTCGATGAAGCGATCTCCGTCACGGATGCACGGATTTCCAACTGTGACGAAAGGTTTTCCTGAAACAGCGACGCCGCGCGCTCGGCGCTTTCGAAGACATCCTTTTGCGACAAGTCCATGCGGGAGAGGCGCTCGCGCATCCTTCCCACCGACTCGATCTGACTGTTAGTGCCATCGCCGACCTTCTGAAAAATCTCCTCCATCTGCCTGATGGCCGTGGTCACATCCATGGCAGTGGCGCTCAGTCGGGCCATGTAGGTTCTCAGAGCCTCGACAAGATAATTGAAACCGAGAATCGTCTCGCCAAGCTCATCCTCGCGATCACTTGCGAAATAAACCGTCAGATCCTTCTTGCCGACCTTTTCTATGCCGGTGTTCAGGCTCTTTATGGGGGCCGCTACGTACTTTGCAAAGAATCTGTACACCGTGAACATCACCAGCAGAAGAAGCACGCCAAGAAATACGGGGGTGATGATGATTAACGTGCGCAGCTCACTGTTTGCATTGACGGCGCTGAACACTATCTCCACCCTGCCCAGGCTCTGGCCGGCCATCGATACGTCAAACTGCCTTGCGACATTGTCCGGAAAGAAAAAAACGCCGCCATCCATGCCGGATGCGGCCGAATCCGCATCTCCCTTGACCTTGTGAGCCACAAGATTCCTGTTCGAATCATACACGCGCACGGCGACGATCTCGCTGTCCCTGCTCATTTCATCCAGAAACGGCATGAGCGGCGAATAGTCGAAACTGAACAGGGGCTGCCTGCTTACCCCCACAAGAAGCGCGCCAAGGTGATCGAATCGCTTGTTGAAGGAACCCTCAAGATGCGAACGCTCCCTCAATACATACCAGGCGCCCGCCACAATCTGCCCTGCGGACAGAATCGCGAACAGAATCAGCCCGAACCTGACGGCAAGGGTCTTGGACCCTAATAATTCCAATAATCTCATTTCATGGAATCGGCATGGCGTGGCTCGCCTTTATGATCGCCGCTCCCTCCTTTGACTTGATAAAACCTATGAACTTGTCGACCGTCGCCGAGGCGGACGGCCTTGTGACGAAGAAGAAGCGTTTCACGATGCGATACCTGCCTGAAGCGATTGTCTCTTCGTCAGGAGACACGCCGTTTAGCTTGAGCGGCCTTATCGCGCCCTTCGAATCGAAAGCGCCAACCGCGTCCAGAAGGCCTATGCTGTCGGGCCTCGACATCACGGCCTTGACCATGTCCGCCGATTTCGGCATGATCACCGCGGACTGCGTCTCGACAAGCGAGGCGAAACACGGCATATGCTCGCGCACGGTTTTTTTCGTGGAATCGGCGTCGGGGCGGGTGAAGACAAGTATGGAAGCGTTGTTCCCGCCAACCTTCGCCCAGTTCGTTATCTCGCCCTTGTATATCCGGCAGACCTCCTCCTCCGACAATCCGGTGATCGGAACGTTTTTATTGACGCCGACGACAAGAGCGGCGCGGGCTATTTCGGTCTGCTTCAACCCGCCGGACATCTCCCTGGCTTCAAGCGGACGCGCCGACATGCCGATGTCGATCCTTCCGGCCTCGGCGCTTCTTATGCCGCCGGTGGATTCGATGGATGTCTGGCTCACCTCGACGACCTCGCCCGGATATTTGGCCATGAATCCATCGGCAAGCCTGGTTGCAAGGGGAATCATGCCTCCGGATCCGGCAACCGTAATCTTGTCTCCGGCCGCGGCAGCGCCGGAAGCGCAGACTGTTATCAATAACGCGATCAGCAATGTTTTCATAATCAAGCCTCCCGTATAACGTTTCTACATCATGCGCCAAGATCCAGAATGATCTGGCGTATCGGATCGAAGTCCGCGTCCGCTGCGTCGGTGAACCCTGTGTAGTCCTCGTTGATCGACGCCAAAACCCTGTGATCCTGAACATTCGCCGCGTTCAGCCGCAGCACCGCCTGCCGCAGCGCCTCGCGCTCGTCGGCGGAAAGATCGCGCGCCGTGGCCATATTGAACTCCGGAACCTCCGGCGAGTACTTGAGAAGCTTTATTCCCTTCGACTCGTACCGCAAGGCGACAGCCTCCATCACGCCGCCCGCGTCGAAATCGCCCTTCAGCACAGCCTGCGCAACATCGTCGTGATGGCCCAGATATTCGTAATAGCGAAGCGAGGTCAGATCGACACCCGCCTGCTTCAGCATGGCGCGCGGCACAAGATGGCTGGAAGTGGAATGGATGTCGCCGAATGCGAACGTCCGGCCCTTGATCTCCCTCAACTCGTTTATTCCGCTGTCGGCGCGAACTATGATCACCGTATGATGGTACGGCTTGCCCTTTCTGAGCGCCTTTGCCAGCACCCTGACCTGATGCCTGTTATGCGCCTCGATGTATGTCGAAGGCGTCATGAAGCAGAGCTGGGTCAATCCCGATCCGATATCGGCTATGGCGGTATTGAAATCCACCGGAATCCGCAGTTCCACCCTCTTGCCCAGCTTTTCGCTCAGATAATCGGCAAACGGCATGAACTTCTTGTACATCTCGGCCGGGGACTCCAGCGGCACGACGCCCATGTAAACAACGTCCTTGCCGGAATAAGCGGTGCGGAACCGCGCAACCTCGGTTTCCAGAAGCTCGTTGTCGCGCATCACGTCGCGAAGCCCCTTGTTCATGCTGAAGGCAAGCGAACGGCTCTTTTCCGGAATATGCTTAATCTGCTCGATCGATTTCATTATCTGGTCGGTGCCGATATGCTGTTCGCGCACGGCGAGGGATATCTGCTGAATGCGTTCCGAGATTGACTCCACCGCATCCGAAATCCGCCTGCTGCTCTGGGACTGCTCGGCCGTTGCCCTCTCCACATGAATCGTGAGGTCGCGCATTATCTCGGCGGAGTCTATTATCAGCCCCGCGCCCCTGGTCTGCTCCTGAGTGGCGCGCACGATCTGGTCGATACGTCCGCGCACGCTGTCCATGGCGGTGTTTACCACGCGAACGCCCTTGGCCTGTTCCTCCGTGGCCCGATCTATCGAATAGGCCATCTGGGCCGAGACGCCGGAGGAATCCACGATGCGTTCAAGCGCCTGCTTGGCGTCGCTGGAAAGTTTCAGTCCGTCGTCCACGCGCTTCATGGCCGATTCCATGTGCGACACCGCGCCCCGAACCTCGCCCTGCACCGTTTCGATCAGCGAGCTGATCTCCTGCGTAGAGTTAGCGGTGCGCTCGGCGAGGCTCTTGATCTGGTTTGCCACCACCGAGAACCCGCGGCCATGCTCGCCCGCCTGAGCCGCCAGAATCGCGGCATTCAGCGCAAGAAGCGTGGTCTGATCCGTAATGTCGTCGATGACGGTCAGAATCTCGCCGATATCCTCCGAGCGGCTTCCAAGCTGATTGATGTAGTCGGAGGTGGACTGAACGCTTTCGCGAATGAGCATCATGCCGTCGATGGTCTTGGCTATGGTCTCCATGCCCTCGCCCTGCGCCAAATCGGCAACGCGCGTGGAATGCCGCGCCGAATCCTTTGCCCTGCCCTCCACCTCCTTGATCGACGCCCCTATCTGCTCCATGGCCGCAAGCGTCTCCTCGGCGGACATGGAAAGCTCCTCGGCGGCGGCGGCAACCTCGCGCATGGCCGACGTCATCTGCGTGATCGACGCGGATGTGGAATCCACGGCATCGTGAACCTCGGCGGTTTTGCGGGCCACCTGTTCGGTGGAAGACGCCATCTCGACTGCGGCGGCGGCGGTCTCTCCGGCGGAAGAGGAAAGACTGGCCACGTTTTCGACGATTCTGGCCATAGCGGTGTTCGACTCCTCGATGGAGCTCGATATGTTGTTGATCGCCCCCGACTCCATGACCGTAGCTTCGAGCACCAGCCTCGACTCCTCCTTCACCGTGTCGGTCACCTTGTACACCCGCGAAGCCACGTCCTTTATGCGCCCGATGATAACCGCGACCTTGTGTATGGAATTCCTGAGATCCTCGGCCATCCTGCCGATCTCGTCGGATGAATGAACATCCACATGGAAGCTCAGGTCTCCGTCGGCCAGATGCCCGGCGGCGTCGACAACCCGCTTGATAGGCTTCAGAACCACGCGCCGCAGCACAAGAAGAAGCGCCACCGACAGGCCGGAGATTCCGCAGAAAGAGCCGAATATCGCAAACCAGATGTAGCTTGTAAACTTGCCGTAGACCTCGCTCATGTCGATCTCGACCTTCACGATGCCCAGGATGTCGTCGTTGATGCTATGACAGCCGGTGCAGCGCGGCCCGTTCGGAAGCGGGTTGTAGAAGACCACTTTATCGCCGCTCTCGATCTGGACCGGTTTTTTCTCCACCACAAGACGGCGCGCGGTTTCGGCCTCCGTAACCGGAGCGTTTTTCACGAAGGCGGCCCTGCCGTCCTTGTTATACACGTTGATCGCCTGAACGCCCTCCACTGCGTGAAGCCTCTGCGCCATGTCGCTTGTTATGTCGGCCCTGCCGTGGACCATCGTTGTTTCGAGGCTTCTGGACACCACCTGGGCAAGCGTGGCGGCGTTTCGCAGGGATGTGCGCGAGAGACCGCCCCGCTGAAGCATTATCACGGTTGTGCCGATGATCATGGCTCCGATGAGCATCAGACCCACAATCAGCGCCAGCACCTTTATTTCCAGCTTCTCCCTGAATATCCTGAACATATTCCTATCCCTGCAATTCGATTTTCATGGTCTCGCCCAGGCTCAGGATCGAAACGAACCTGTTTTTCACTCTCACGACGCCCTCGATGAACCTGGACTCCTCTTCGCTCAGGGTGGTGAGCGAGGCCATTATGTCGTCCTTTGCAATTCGAATAACCCCGCTGATGCTGTCCACGCGCGCGCCTATCGGCTCACCGCCGCAGCCCAGAACCAGTATTCTTGCATCCTCGTCACCGCCCCCGGCAATCCGAAGCTTTTTCCGCATGTCGATCACGGGGATGACCTTTCCGCGAAGCGACGTTATTCCCAGCAGATATGAAGGCGTGCGCGGAACCCATGTGACCTCGTGCATCATCAGCACTTCCTGCATCTCCATGATGCGCACGGCATACTCCTCATCGCCAAGCCTGAAGGCCAGTATCTCGATCTCGTCAACCGGCATGCCCCCCTCACCATCGTCGAAGCCGTAGTCGTTGTCCTGCCGGTTTTCCGCAGGGGCGAACGGACGTTCGCCCCTGCATCCGGGATTGTCGTCAGGCGGTTCGCGAATCGCCATTACAGCATCCCCGGCCTCCACGGCAGGCTGCGCCACGGCAACCGGCGATGTTATTACCGGCGGTTCCGGCAGAGGCGCAATGTTTTCCGTAGGGGCGAACGGCCGTTCGCCCTTACCTTCGCCCTTACCTTCGTCCGGCGCTACAGCCGGCGGCGGCAAATGCGCCGTGGCTGCCACGGCCGCGATGCCCGCCCTGATCTGCTGTCGCAGTCTTGCGATATTCATGCGCTTGCCGTAGGGGCGAACGGCCGTTCGCCCTTATCCTTCAGCCGTTCGCCCGCGTCGGCCACGAGATCAAACTCCCGCGCCACGTTCACGACAATATCCGCGCCGATCATCGCGGCGTCCCTTATGAAACCCTCAAGCATGGCGTTCGACGCAAGATTGTTGATCACCCTCGGCACTCCTCCCGAATACCGGAATATCGCATCCGCCGCATCCTGCCCGAAAAGAGGCTCGGCTCTTCCGGCAACCGCAAGTCTGAACGCAAGATAAGGCATTATCTCGCCCGATGAAAGCGGGCCGAGATGACAACGCATCCCTATGCGTTGTCTTAACGGCTGCTGATCGGAATGCTTGAGCCGCTCGTTCAGGTCGGGCTGGCCGATAAGCACGATGCTCATCAGATTTGTGTCGTCGAGCTGGAAATTGGTGAGCAGCCGTATCTCCTCGAAAATGCCCCGCCCCATGACAAGCTGCGCCTCATCGATGATGATAACCGGCGTTCTGCCCATGCTGAACCTGTCGTAGAGCCGCATGTAGAGCATGTCCAGCAGATCGTCCTTCTGGAACTGATCGACAGGAATTCCAAGCCCGCGCGCGATGGTGCGTAGAAACTGCTGCGGCGTGAGCCTTGGATTCAGAACCGTCACCACGTCGAACTTCTCCGGAGGCAGGCTGTCCATCAGGGCACGCGAAAGCGTTGTCTTGCCGCAGCCGATTTCGCCCGTGAGAACCACAAGCTCGCGCTCGGACACTGCGTATTCCAGCCGGGCCATCGCCTCCTCGTGCGCTCTGCCGAGGTAGAGGAAGCGAGGATCGGGCGTCTTCGAAAACGGCCTGCATGTAACGCCGTAGAACGCCTCGTACATGTCTAAACCACGGCCTTCAGGCGCTGGAACCTGCTCATGGCTTCCTCCATCAGCGCCTCGACATCGAGCACAAGAACAACCTTGTGCTTGCCGACCTCGGCTGCCCCGGCAATGCCGCGTATGCCCTCGAGATGGGAACCAAGCGACTTGATCACGACCTCCTGCTGACCGACGAGATCGTCAACCAGCAGCCCTATTCTTCTTCCGCCGAAACCCACTACAACCACGAAACAGCTTGCGGGAGCGGCTTCCCGTCCCGGAATATGGAACGTGTCGGCAAGCCTGACAAGCGGCAGCATCTCGCCGCGAAGCTCAAGCACCTCCTTGCCCTCCACATGCTGGATTTTCCTGGTTTCAATCTGTATGGTTTCCGATGTCGACGCAAGCGGAATCGCCATCAGCTCACCGGCAACCGACACGAGAATCGCCTTGATTATCGCAAGCGTGATCGGAATGGTGACGTAGAACGTGGATCCCTTGCCCTCTTCGGTTTCAATATCCACGAAACCGCCGAGGGACGCCACCTTCTCCTTAACCACATCCATGCCCACGCCGCGGCCCGATGTTTCGCTGACCTTGTCGGCGGTGCTGAAGCCCGGCATGAAAATGAGTTTCACCAAGTCGTCCTTGTCCAGTTCCTGCCCGGCGGTTATAAGCCCCTTTTCCACCGCCTTCGCATAAACCTTCTCCGCCCGTATTCCGCCGCCGTCGTCGGTGATCTGGAACACCACATGATTTCCGCGCGGAAACGCCCTCAGCACAACAAGCCCCTGCTCAGGCTTTCCCGCCGCCGCCCGCTTTTCGGGAGACTCGATGCCGTGATCGATGGCGTTTCTGATGAGGTGCATCAGCGGATCGATCACCTCTTCGGCAAGCAGCTTGTCGATCTCTGTCTCCTCGCCGTAGAGTTCGAGGTTTATCTCCTTGCCCCTGTCCTGCGTGTAACGCCGAACCACGCGGTTCAGGCGCGAGAAGATTTGACCGACCGGAACCATCCTTATTTCGAGAATCTGGTTCTGAAGTTCGGTGAGGCGCTTTTCGAGTATTTTCACCACGCGCTGGAAATCCACCATGTAGGTGTGAAATCCGAAGGTGTCGGCTATCTCGCCGCCTATCCTGTTTACGGCTCCCTTGGCAAGCACAAGCTCGCCCACGGTGTTCAAGATGGCGTCCAGCTTGCCGATGTCCACGCGAACCGTGCTCGATCCGCTCTTTAGCTGCTTGCCTGTTTCCGCGCCGCTTTCGGCGTCTGCCGGTTTCTTGGCCTGCGTCTGCGACACTGTCGGCGGCAATGCCGCTATCGCGGCCTGTTTCGCCGAAACAAGCTCGCGCACCGCCATGCCTTCCAGCACGTCGCACGCCTCCTCGCGGGCAACCTTCAGGCCTATCACCAGATCGAAGCCCAGACAGCCGGGCTTTGTCTCGGACGCCTTCGGCATGGTGGCTATCAGTTCTCCGATCGAGCCGATGCCCTCGGTAATCGCTTTCAGCTCCTGCTCGAACGTGTCCAGCTCGAAATCCTTCCCGGCCACGACAAGGGCGCGGCCCTCCTTGAGGTTCGTCCGAAGCCTGTGCTCCTCGTACTCGGATAGAACACGCGTGATTTCGTCGGGCACACCCGGAATCTTTTCGGCGACAGCCGAACCGGATGCCCCGCCGCCCTCGCGAAAGCGTCTGATATCTTCAAGCGCGTCGTCAACGCCGCTAGACTCGGCCCCCCAGCCTGCAACCTCCGAAACCAGCGTCTTCAGGCGGTCGAGGTTGCCCAGAACGAATGCTATCGTATCGTCGGTCAGCTCCCGCTTGCCAAGCCTAAGCTCGTCGAGCAGGGTTTCCATGGCGTGGCTCAGGCCGGATATTCCTTTTAGATTGAACAACCCGGACAGGCCCTTCAGCGTGTGCATCGAACGGAACACCGCGTTCAGGACATCCGGATTTCCGCCGGAGGCGAGGCTCTCCCTCAAATCCAGCAGCCGGTCTTCGGTTTCGCGCAGCAGGTCTTCCGCTTCGGAAACGAATTCCTTTTGGGAATCGGCCATCAGCCGAGCGCCTTTCTGGCAAGCGCAAGCAGCGAGTCGGCGTCGAAGGGCTTGGTCACATAGTCGAACGCGCCCAGAGCCATTCCGCGCTTGCGGTCTTCCTCGCTGCGCTCCGTTGTGACTATGATTAGCGGAATTTCCCTGTAAGTCGGGTTGCTTTTGACGAAATTTATCAACTCCAGTCCGTTGATGTCGGGCATGTTGATGTCGGTGAATATCAGATCGAATTTCCTTGACGGCAGTACACGCAGAGCCTCGAAGCCCGATCCGGCCTCGACGATGTCATAATCATCGAGATCTTCAAGCGCCGCCCGTATCATCGACCTTGTGGTGGCGGAGTCCTCTACAATAAGAATCGATCCCACAACTCCCCCTTATCGGTTTGCTTTTTCATTTTCCCAAATAAGGAAAATACGCCTATTAACTTTCGGCAGTTTCGTGCGAAAAATAAAATCCTCCCCCCGCTCAGGCAGCTCATCCGCATCTGGAGAGCGGATCGTTTGAGCCGGCCTCGCGGAATCCCCTGGCCCTGAGGATGCAACTGTCGCACCGGCCGCATGGCACGCCGCCCGCGTCCGGGCTGTAACAGCTCCATGTAAGCGAATAATCCACGCCAAGCCTTGCGCCAAGCCCGATTATTCCGGCCTTGGTCAGGCTTATCAGCGGCGTATGGATTTTTATGCTCATGCGGCCTTCCACCGCAGCCGCCACGGCAAGGTTGGCAAGCCGCCCGAACGCCTCGATGAACTCCGGGCGGCAGTCCGGATATCCGCTGTAATCGACCGCGTTCACCCCTATGAATATGTCCGCCGCGCCGAGCGTCTCGGCCCACGCAAGCGCGTATGACAGGAATATGGTGTTGCGGGCCGGAACATAGGTCGGCGGAATCCTGCCGGTCTCCATTTCCATTTCGGAGCGGCCCTTCGGAACTTCTATCGAATCGGACGTGAGGGCGGAACCGCCTATCTCACCAAGTCCGGGCGCTGAAATTACGAGATGACGCGCCGCTCCAAGCGCCTTCGCTACTTTTGCCGCCGATTCCAGCTCGCGGCTGTGGCGCTGGCCGTAGTCGAACGACATGCAATGAAGCTCGAAACCCTCCGCCCGCGCCACTGCGGCGGCGGTTGCGGAATCGAGGCCGCCGCTAAGAAGAATCACTGCCCTGGGCATGTCCGTCATCACCGCCATGCCTCAGCGCCCGAATTGGCCGATTCCGGCAACCCGCCCGATTCGGCAACCGCGTTTTGCGCGGCTCCGGCCTTGAAGTTCCGCAGTTCGGCGCGAAGTCCGGCCGAGTTCATCATTGCCGCCGCCGTCATGACGGCAAGAATAATCGCAACCGCGATATAGTAAACGGTGTCGCCGCCGCGCCTTGAGGCCGCGTCGGACGCGGGCTGCGCTTCAACAACCTTCGACTGCGCGATCATTCCGCGCTCAAGCAGGGAGATGACCGCCTCGGCGGCTTCGAGCCAGCCGAAACCGCTCATGTCAATTGCGGCAACCGCGTCGATCTTGCCGTCTATCGCCGCGTATACGGCGCTTTCAACCGGAGCAAGCCCGACGGAATCGGCGGCGATACCCCGAACCCGCTCGTAAACGGCGTCCGGATCGAACCGGCCTTCAAGGGCCGCCCATTCATCCGTTATGCGAAGCCCCTCCATTAGCAGATGCTCGGTGTCTATCGAAACCCCGTATTCCGGATCGACCGCAACCTCGCGCGCTATGAACTGGTATCTGCCCTCTTTCCATCCGAAAAGCTGCGACACGGTATCGGTGAGCTGCGCCGAAACCGTCTCTATCAGTGCCTCGCGGGTCACCTTCCCGGCCTTGCAGAGCGCCTTTCCGATCTCGCCCTTGAACGACTGAAGCGTTTTCCTCAGCTCGCTGTCCGTGACATGGCCGCGCGCCACAAGCATTCGCCCCAGACGCGCCGATTCCGGCCGTCGTCTGGATGCGGCCATTACCACGCGTCCGTCCAGAAACGAGATGCGGACAACGTCTTTTTTCGACTCTATGGTCAGCAGTCCGGTCTTCTTCTGGAAGAAGATGAGCTGAAGTATGTCGGCAAGGCCGAAGTCTCTAAGATTGCCCTCTAGCGCCATCCCTGCCGCACCCCCCTTCGCACAAGCAGAACGCTCGCGGCAATCAGTACCGCGATGCAGCCGGCCGCATAGGCGCCGGGTTTGGTGAATGCTCCGGGAAGGTGGAACAGCAGGCCGCCGAGCGTCATGAACGCGATTATCGCAAACAGGCAGAAAGACAGAACCGCACCCTGAAGCCATCGTCCCACGAGAAAGCTTCCCATGCCGGGGATGACCGACAGCGCCTTGACCATCATCACCCGGCGCTCGTAATACCTCTGCGTCCGCAGGATGGACTCTATGCGGTCCTTCGAGTCGCTCAGGCCGATCCGTATCGCCTCCGTCTGGCAGATTCTGCATGTTCCGGCAAAGCTGTCCGACGGCCTGCGCTCGCACCGTCCGCAGAATATGCCGCCGCACTTGGCGCAGCGGTACGCCTTGTCACGCGAGGGTCGGATCGTTTCGCCCGCGACAAACAGCGCAAGAACGAGAATTCCGGCCCATGAAGCCATGCCCGCCGGAAGCGGCCCAAGAAACGGCTTGATGATCGCGCCCCGTATGCTTCCGTTTCCGTCGGCCTGCTCCATCACGAATTGCCGCAGTGTTTTCGGCGAAAGGCGTTCCTCGGCCACAAGCTTCCCCGAAGTCATCAGGCGGTGAACCGCCTCCGGCTCTCTCGCCTGAATCTCCCTGATAAGCCGCTCGCCATCCTCGAAGCGCAGCCGCTCGCGATAAATCTGTCCGAGATTGAATCTTGCGACTATCGCATCCCCACTGGCCGCCTTTTCGAATACCGCTACAGCCTTGTCCGTTTCGCCAAGGCGGTACAGGCAGACGCCTATATTGTTCAACGCCTTGCCGTAATCGGGCCACGAATCGCTGATTTTCATGTAATTTTCGATGGCCGCGCGGTCGTTGCCGAGGCGCGACTGAACATACGCAAGCGAGAAACGCTCGAAATCTCCGGAGGGTTTTCCTGTAGCTCCGCCAAGGACTTCAGCCGAACGGCGGTAATTTCTGCCCTCCTGTATGTCCACAACCGCCTTGAGGCGGCTGTCGGATGTGAACCCCATATCCGCCGCTATCGGAACCGACAGCCATTGCAACGAGATAAGAAATACCGGAAGCAGGCTCAGAAACAGTTTTTCGCGACGCGAGAAATATGGCCATAGAAGCAGCGAGAGCGCGGCCACGCCCCAGGCCGGCCCGAACGCCGACAAAGCCGCCGCACCCGCGGCAAGCGGCATGTTCAGGTTCTTCTCCCTTGCGTCATGCGCAAACAGCGGAACGCTTTTAAACAGCAGCACCAGCCATCCGGCGGCCAGAACGCAGGCCAGGGCGATCAATGTCAGCGCCGAAACGCTTCCCCTTGTCATCAGCCTCCATGCAATGTTGCGGTTGACCGCCTTCATCCAGTCCGAAACATCGATCATGGCATGTGCTCTGTCGGTTTTGTAATGGATGCGGGCCAGAAGAAGAAACGGGGGTGGAAAATCGGGAGCGGCGCGGACAGCCTCAGCCGCCAACGAATCGGCGGCGGCCAGATCGCCGGCGTCGTATTTCGCCAGCGCCGATTGGTACAGCCGGAGCGATTCGGCCCCGGCGTCGGGCGGCATGGCCCATTCGCCGGCGGACGACGCGGTGTCCGCGAACGAATGCGCTGACGCAAGCAGACATAACAGCATGGCCATGACAAGCCGCGCCAGCGTGCAGGCTGCGAGCCGCTCAATCATTCGGTTTTTTCCGCGCGATGTCCCATTCGAGGCTCCGTCCCCTTGAAAAGCCGCGCGATGTTCGATCTGTGCATCACAAACGCAAGCACGCTCAAGGTTATCACCATGATCGACTTCTCGGCGAACGCAAGCGACGTTACCGTGGCCGCCGAAAACGCAATAAGCGCGGAGAGCGACGAAATCCTAGAGATCAGGAAAACCGTCAGCCAGACAATCGCGAACGCCACGGCGGCCTCCGGCAGATACGCCGCAAGCGCGCCAAGGCTTGTGGCAACACCCTTGCCGCCGCGAAACCCCTGAAATATCGGGAAATTATGCCCGCCAACCGCGCAGAGGCCGCTGAAGCCCACGGAAAGCGGATCGTTACCGAAGATGTATCCGCTCACCAGCACGGCAACCGTTCCCTTCAGCGCGTCGCCGAAAAAAACCGCCGCCGCCGCGCCCTTGCCCATCGTCCGCGCAACGTTTGTCGCGCCGATGTTGCCGCTTCCAACGGCCCGCAAGTCCACTCCCCGCATTCGGGCCAAAAGAGGGCCGAAGGTGATCGAGCCGATCAGGTAGCAGAGCAAATAGACCGCCATTTCCTTCATAATGCCGATTTGGCGAAGCGGACGAAATACTGCACGCCCGAAACAACGCCAAGAATCATCGATGTCCAGAGGCAGACCACGCCCGCGCCGTACAGAAACGGAATGAATTCCAGTATGCCGGAATAATCCACAAGCAGCGTGAGAATGGCCGCTATCTGAAACCCCATCTTTACCTTGCCGCCGGTTTCAGCCGGAATAACCAGATTCTTTTCAAGAGCCACAAGCCTGAGCACGGTGACAAGAAACTCGCGGATCACGATCACCGCAACCATCCACATTTTGACAAGCGCCATGTCAAGAAATACCAGAAGCGCCCCGATCACCAGAAACTTGTCGGCAAGCGGATCGAGAATAATCCCAAGCTTTGTCACCTGCTTCGAACGACGGGCAAGGTAGCCGTCCAGCAGATCCGTAAGAGAAGCAGCCGAAAATACGATCGCCCCCCAGACCGGATGCTCTTCCGCAACGGCAATGAAGACCGGAACCATCAGAAACCGGCTGATGGTGATCGCCGTTGGCAGGTTTATTATCATGCTATATGCCGTACAAGTGAATCCCAGACGCTCTGAGCCTTAAGAATCTTCTCGATGAGATCGCGAACCGCGCCCCTTCCGCCGGGCTTGTCGGAGATGAATACGGCAGCCGCGGTCGATTCGGAATCCGCGTCGGCGGGCACAGCCGGAAGTCCGACGGACTCCAGCAGAGGCACATCCACCACATCGTCGCCCATGCAGGCCACCTCCTCGTCGCTTATGCCGTACCGCCGTATGAGCGAGCGGTAGACCTCCTGTTTGTCGCGCACTCCCTGATGGATCTCGCCAACTCCAAGCTCCTTCATCCTGCGCTCAACCACGCGCGACGTTCTTCCTGTGATGACAGCCACGACAAGCCCCGCCTGTTGCGCAAGCTTGATGGCATGGCCGTCGCGCACATGAAAAGACTTGAACTCGTTTCCCTCGTTGTCGAGGGTTATCGATCCGTCCGTGAGAACGCCGTCCACGTCCAGAACGATCATTCTGGTTCTAAGGGCGCTTCTGTTGAATTTCTCGTGCTGCAATGTCCCTCCGACGTTTAATAACCCCTCCCAACTCCCCCAACTAAAGGGGGCTGTGCCGAGTTATGGATTCATTGATTCCGAACAGGTATAAATCATTTTATTCATTTCGGCTTTGTTATCAAGAAGTTTTTACACGATTCCGGCCTTCAGCAAATCGTGCAGATGCAAAACCCCGCAAGCGCGTCCGCCATCGTCCATGACCACAATAGAGGTGATCGAATGCCGCTCCATGAGCGTGAGCGCCTCGGCGGCCAGAGCGTCGGCGCCGATGGTGCGCGGCGATTTCGTCATCACTTCGCCCGTCAGCTTCGCAAGATAGCCGGTTCCCCATTTTTCTAGTCCCCTGCGAAGATCGCCGTCCGTGATTATGCCGATGAAAGCGCCGTCGTCATCCGCAACCGTTGTCATGCCGAGGCGCTTCGAGGATATTTCGAACATAGCGTCCCTCATCCGCACGTTATTACCAACAACCGGAACATCCGAATCGCGGTGCATAAGGTCTGACACTGTGAGCAGCAGTCTTTTGCCGAGCGAGCCGCCCGGATGAAACATGGCGAAATCCTCCCGGCCAAAACCGCGTCTGTCGAGCACAACCATGGCAAGCGCGTCCCCCATGGCAAGCGTGGCGGTTGTCGATGCGGTCGGAGCAAGCCCAAGCGGGCAGGCTTCCGCTGAAACCGATGCGTCGAGCGCCACGTCGGAGCGCCTGGCCAGAGTGGATTCCATGTTGCCCACAATCGATACGACCTTGATATCCATCCTCCGCAGAACCGGAAGCAGGCGAATGATCTCCTCGGTCTCGCCGCTGTTCGAAAGCGCGACAGCCACATCGCCGCGCGTAACCATGCCAAGGTCGCCGTGGCTGCCCTCCGCGGGATGCAGAAAGAAAGACGGCGTGCCGGTGGACGCCATCGTCGCCGCGATCTTCTTGCCGACAAGCCCCGACTTGCCCATGCCGGTGACCACAATGCGCCCCCTGCATTCGAGAATCAGCGTCACCGCCTCCTCGAAGCGCCCGTCAAGCCGCCGCGCCATCATTTCGATGGCTTCGGCCTCTGTCTTAAGGACTTTTCTTGCCCTCTCCAGCATTCTGTGCCGCCTCTATATAGACTTCAATGATCAGATTTATCTGAGGGCGCTGCGGATCGTTCGACTTCACCGCAATGCTTTTCATCACCCTGCCGGCCTTGCCGGCGGTCATGATGGATGTCTTGATCTTGCCGGAACCTCCCGGCTCTATGGCGCTCGAACTGAGCACCGCCGCGCTGCATCCTCAACTCGGGCTTACCGAAATAATTTTGAGAAGCTCGTTGCCGTCATTGAAAAAAGTGAACGTATGTTCCGGTGTTGCGCCGGCCTTTACAGCGCCCATGTCGGCCTTCTCGCTGTCGAAGCGTATCACCGGCTTTGGAATCGCCACGGGTTCCGCCGACTGCTGCGCGGCCGTCGTCGCCGCGGCAGGCGCGGCGGCAGAAGCCGGCGGCGCGGCCATGTCTTCCGCGCGCGCGGAAGCAGCCGAAAAGGCCAGAAACGCCGCGAGAACAAGCGCGGCAATACTATTATTTCCGCTCATGAAGCACCTCCCTGAGAGCCACAAGTTTCCGCCACAGATCGGGCAGATCGTCTATTTTTATCATGTTCGGGCCGTCGCAGAGCGCGTTGTCGGGATCCTCGTGAACCTCCATGAAGAGCGCGTCGCACCCCGCGGCAACAGCCGCGCGCGCAAGCACCGGCACGAACCGGCGCTCGCCGCCGGATTTTCCGCCAAGCCCGCCCGGAAGCTGAACGCTGTGCGTGGCATCGAATACAACCGGCACGTCGAAGCCGTGCATTATCTCGAAAGACCGCATGTCCACAACAAGATTGTTATATCCGAAACTCGAACCGCGCTCGGTAAGCGTTATGCCGGAGCAGCCGCTTTCGCGCAGCTTGCCCACGATGTTGCCTGCGTCGTTGGGCGATAAAAACTGGCCCTTCTTCACGTTCACTGGCTTTCCGGTGCGCGCGGCAACGGCAAGTATATCGGTCTGGCGGCAGAGAAACGCCGGAATCTGTATGACGTCCAGCACCTGCGCCGCGGGTTCCGCCTCCTCTGCCGAATGTATGTCGGAGAGCACCGGGCAGCCGAACCGCTCCTTCACCCTGGAAAGAATCCGCAGGCCGCGAATGATGCCCGGTCCACGAAAAGATGACACCGATGTCCGGTTTGCCTTGTCGTACGAGCTTTTGAATATCAACGGAATGGACAGCCGCGCCGCAATTTCGGCAAGACGCTCAGCCGCCCGAAGCGTTCCGTCCTCGCTTTCGATCACGCAAGGCCCGGCGATGAGCGCCAGCCTGCCGCCTCCTATGGTTACGCCCGCAACGTTAACGGGATGAATCGAGCCTGACATTTTGTATGGTTCCCTTATTGTTCACTCTTTGGTTCTTCCGGCGGCCCGGCCTCAGCCGGTTTAACCGTCTGCGCGCCCCCCGCGGTGAGATTCCTTATAGCGTCCTCGCGCTCGCGAAGGCTGTCGGCAAGCTTTTTCGACTCGGCCTCCAGTGTCTTGCGCGCCTCTGAAAGCCTCGCCATTTCGCCGGAAAGCCTTGCGGCTTCCGCCTCCTTCGCCTTGAGACTCTCGCCCAAACGCGCATTTTCCGTTATCAGGCGCGCCGCATCCGTCTCGGCGGCAAGCGAGCGTTCGCCCAGCCGCCTGATTTCGTCGTCCTTCGAGGCGATTGTTTCGTTCATGGCGCGGATTTTGGTGTCGCGCGATACGACATCTCCAAGCAGTTCATCGATCTTCCGGCCAAGCGACAAGTTGTCATTCGATAGGGCGCGGCTTTTTTCCATGAGTTCCGCGATCTGCGCCGTCAGTGTGCTTCGGCTCGATTCAAGTTCCTCCTTCAGCTTCAACAGCCTCTGATCCAGGGTTCCGGTTTCCGAACGCGCCGCTTCCAGCTTTCGCTCAAGCTCGGCGATACGGGTAGTGGCAATGCCGGTCTCCTTGCGCGAAGTTTCGAGATCGCGCGAAAACCGGTCGCGCTCCTCGGTTACGGCAGCCGCCCTCTGCTTGAGCGCCGAATGCTGTGCCTGAAGGGCGTCGAGACCCCTTCGGGTTTCATCAAGTTCCGCAACCTTCATGTCGAATGTTGCCGTGGAAACGCATCCGGTCGCGCCAATCGAGGCGGCCATAAGAACCGCGGCAGCGGCGAATCGATACGCCTTGAACCGGATCATTTGCTGTCCGGCGGAATAAGCAGCGCGTTTTTCGACTTGAGCGCCGCCTTTATAAATCCCTTGAAGAGCGGATGCGGATTGCGCGGGCGCGACTTGAACTCCGGATGAAACTGGCAGCCAAGAAACCACGGGTGCCCCTTTATCTCCACGATTTCAACCAATTCGCCGTCGGGCGATGTTCCGCTGATTGACAGCCCGCTTCTTGTCAGCATTTCGCGATAGGCGTTGTTGAATTCATAGCGGTGGCGGTGGCGCTCGGAGATGGTTTCGCTGCGGTACGCGTCCCACGCGAACGAGCCGGGCGCGATGTGGCACGGATAGGCCCCAAGCCGCATCGTTCCGCCCTTGTCGGAACCGGCGGTGCGTTCCTGAACGGCTCCCTTCCTGAAGTCGAACCATTGTTCCATCAGATATATGACCGGATACGGCGTGGCAAGGTCGAACTCCGAACTGTTCGCCCCGGCGCATCCGCATATGCTGCGCATGTACTCGACCACGGCAAGCTGCATACCAAGGCAGATTCCGAAAAACGGAACTTTTTTACGCCTTGCGTATCCTATCGCCGCGATCTTGCCTTCGGATCCCCGGCTGCCGAAGCCGCCCGGAACCAGAACGCCGTCAACATCGGCCAGATAGCGCTCAGGCCCGTTCGCCTCTATCTCTTCCGCGTCTATCCAGCGCACGTCAACCTTGCAGCGGTTGGCTATGCCGCCGTGAACAAGCGACTCATAGAGGCTCTTGTACGAATCCACCAGCCCGACGTATTTGCCGACAAGCGCGATGGTCACGCTGTCTTCCGGGTTTTTCAGGCGGTGAACCATATCCACCCAGTCGTCAAGCACCTGCTTGCGGGGTTCTAGATGGAGCCTTTTGATAATCTGCTCGTCGAGGCCCTCGCTCTTGTATACAAGCGGAACCTCGTAGATGGTGTCCACGTCGCGCGCCATTATCACAGACTCCGGATCGACGTTGCAGTGAAGGGCTATCTTGCGCTTAGTCGCCTCGTCAAACGGAATCTCGGTGCGGCATAGAAGTATGTCGGGCTGAATTCCTATGGCACGAAGCTCTCGAACGCTGTGCTGCGTGGGCTTGGTCTTCAGCTCTCCGGCGGTTCGTATATACGGCACTAGCGTCAGATGGGCATAAAGAACATTTTCGCGGCCAATGTCGTAGCGCATCTGCCTGATCGCCTCCAGAAACGGCAGGCTTTCAATGTCGCCGATGGTTCCGCCGATTTCCACAAGCACAACGTCGTTGTCGTTTCCAACGGCCTTGATAGCGTTCTTTATCTCGTCCGTGATATGCGGCACAACCTGCACGGTTTCGCCCAGATAGTCGCCGCGCCGCTCTTTGGAAAGCACGTTGTAGTAGATTTTGCCTGTGGTGCAGTTGTTGGCCCTGCTTGCGGTGATCGAGGTGAATCTTTCGTAATGGCCCAGATCCAGGTCGGTTTCGGCCCCATCGTCGGTTACGAAGACCTCGCCGTGCTGAAACGGGCTGAGCGTTCCGGGATCGACGTTGATGTACGGATCGAACTTCTGGAGCGTGACTTTAAAACCCCTGCTTTCAAGAAGCGCGCCCATGGCCGCCGATGCGATGCCTTTTCCTAGCGCCGATACGACTCCGCCGGTTATGAATATGAATTTAGCCATTTTTCCGCCTTCAATAAATCGTCAGGCGTATCGATGCCCATAGACGATTCGGATGTTTCCGCAACCATGATTTTATACCCAAGCGAAAGCGCCCTGAGCTGCTCAAGCTTCTCTATTCGCTCAAGCGACGACACCGGAGCGCGGCTGATCGCAAGAAGCGCGGCCCGGCGGTACGCATAAATGCCCACATGCCTGTAACAGATGGTATCCGCCGACAGCCGCAATTCCTTGCCATTCCACGAATCCCGATGATAAGGAATCGTGGCGCGGGAGAAATAGAGCGCCTGCCCGCTTTCCGTCATCGCCACCTTGACCACGTTCGGATCGACAAGATCATTGATGTCATTTATCGCAACAGCCGAAGTAGCGATGTCGGCGAAGTCATTTCTCTTCAGAATGCCGATCAGCTCGTCTATCAGCGCGCCTCGCACAAATGGCTCATCGCCCTGAACGTTGACGATTATATCATATGGAAGCGGCGCGGCGGCCTCGGCAACCCGGTCTGTTCCGCTCTCGTGCGTATCCGCCGTCATTACGGCCTCGAACCCGGCGGTCGTGACAACATCGTGAATCCGCCGGTCGTCGGTGGCAACTATCACACGCCTTGCAAGCCTGGAGGTTGACGCGCCCTCAACCGCATGAATGATGATCGGCTTGCCGCCAAGAAGCGCAAGAGGCTTGCCGGGAAACCGGGTGGATGCGAAACGGGCGGGAATGATGACTGCTGCTTCCGGCATGAGCGTTACTTTAGCCGTCACGGGCGGCGGGTGTCAATCAAGTACACCCCCTGTACAGGGATGAGATAAAAAAACACGGGGGATGCGATAACAGGGTTCTGAGGTCATGGGATTCACCGGAATTGGATGGGAGTCAGTGGGAATTATCAAAAAATATTTGATGATTTACGGTCACGGGAAATAAAACAGCTATAGACCTTAATCTTGAATTAAAACAGCGTTTGCCGTCCACTACCCTCACGGCGCAACCGCCTTTATCTCCTGTGTCTGGAAGTCCGGGTACCAGAAGCGTTCGCCATCCCAGTCGCCGTGATATGCTGGAACATATGAATTCCCCATAACTGTTCCGGTCGCGGGATCGATGCGTAATAGATGCGAATGTTTAAGGGCGAGCAGCGTTTTGGTGGCACTGTCATAGGCTAGGTCGTCCACGCCGATCGTACTCCATATATTTGTGAAAACTGCTTGAACTGTGCCGTCTACGGAAAACTTGACAAGGTTCTTATTGTCCGAGGCCCCGGCCCATAAATAGTTGCCGTCCCAAGCGAGGCCATCACAATAACCACCAGTATTTGTGGCTGGACATAAGGCAATGTCATTTACTTAGCGCACCCGCGCAAGCCAATCCGATGCGATTATATGGCGTAACACATTGATTTATCGTCATAATTATGCTATTATACACTATTGGGCTCACCGGTAAAATCCACT
>Ga0233425_10000928_pt1 | contig 70262 bp, 85 predicted proteins | sample Watercolumn_Towu_2_FD_181712 | JGI IMG/M metagenome (GOLD analysis project Ga0233425, IMG submission 181712) | Freshwater microbial communities from Lake Towuti, South Sulawesi, Indonesia - Watercolumn_Towuti2014_140_MG | ecosystem: Environmental > Aquatic > Freshwater > Lake | place... | reverse complement strand
TACTCAGATTAGATCAGTTGATCAAATCCTCATTTTGTATGCGTAACTGGAGGCTCGTAAATCACAAAATGGCATAATGCCACACTTCATCACAAGCGCCGCCAAAGCGTTACGTATGCAAAGTGGAAACAAAGAAGATATCATATAAACCATGCAGAAAATTTTTCAAAAATTGTCGATTTTTCGATCAAAGATATATTGCTCAATATAAGGCAAGAAACGACTTGGATAAAATAGAGAAGGCCTACAGAAAAAAAACTTCAGAGTCAGCAAAACTGTTTTCGATATCAAAAAAACTTCATGTAAATGGAGTAAGTCACAACATCAGATTTTTTGCCCCATATCCATTTGTCACAAAATCTGCCAATGGAAAATACCTAGTCGATATCGATTCCAACAAATATGTTGATTTCTGGATGGGTCATTGGAGTTTGATTTTAGGGCATAAAGCAAAACCAGTTTTTGCCAAGGTACGCGAACAACTACAAAATGGATGGATGTATGGAACAGTTAACAAAAACACCATAGAACTATCAGAAAGAATTACCAAATCAGTTCCGGTTGCAGAGAAGATTCGTTATGTTTCAACAGGCACAGAAGCTACAATGTACGCAATCAGACTAGCACGTGCAATTACCAAGAAAAAAATAATTGCAAAAATAGATGGAGGATGGCATGGATACACAACTGATCTGCTAAAGTCAGTGAATTGGCCGTTTAACCAAACAGAAAGTAGTGGATTGACAGATGAAAAACACATAATTTCATTGCCGTATAATGACTTACAAAAATCCATTGAAATTCTAAAATCTGCAAAGGGTGAACTTGCCGGAGTCATTATAGAACCCATTCTTGGTGGGGCAGGATGTATTCCTGCAACAAAAGAATATCTAAAAGGGATACAAGAATTTGTTAAAAAGAAACACGCACTCTATATTTTAGATGAAATAGTAACAGGATTCAGGTTTAGAAATGGTTGCCTATACAATACAATGAATCTAGATCCGGATATTGTAACGCTTGGTAAAATTGTAGGGGGAGGATTTCCAATTGGCGTGATTTGTGGAAAAGACGAGATCATGCAATATGCAAACACGGAATTATTTTCAAGAAATGACAGAGCCTACATTGGTGGTGGTACATTTTCTGCAAACCCAATGACTATGATGGCAGGGGGTGTAACACTAGAAACTCTAAAAAACACACCTACAATTTATTCTAAAATCAGAGAGCTCGGAAACAATACCCGCAAACGCATCACAAAAGCGTTTGATGGTAAGGTTGTGATCACCGGAAAAGATTCGTTATTTATGACACATTTTGTTCCAAAAGGAATTACAGAGATAAACAATGCACAAGACGTATCAAAGTGCGATGCCAAAACACTACACAAATTTCATTTTGAGATGATTGTTAAAGATGGAATATTCTTCTTGCCTGGAAAACTTGGTGCATTTTCTAGTTCTCATTCCAAATCAGATGTAAACAATCTCATATCCGCAGCAGAGAGATTCTCAAGTTACTACGCTTAACAGATGACTAACCCATGAACATGCAATATGAATTCTTTTAAAGAGGAAAAGTGCTATTTGTAACATGGATGGGCTAGATGCTTTGTTACTAAAAGCTATATTCAGATCTATTTAAAATGAACTAGATTCAGAAAAAATCAGTAGCATCGATATCAGACTAAGACAAGAATATGGACTGACATTTCAAGAAACATTTAGTAAATTAGACAATATGCGAAATGCTTTACAGAAATTTGAGACCGAGTTTAAAGACGTTGAAGACAAAATACTGAGGAATTTTCTAACTATAGAAAGATCAACACCGACAGACACATGGCTGGTAGTAAAGGACATGCACCTAACAGAGATAATTTTAAAGACATTTGCTGATTCAGACAAGAAACAGATTTTGGATTGTATACGAGATAGTCCAGGAACTATTCCAAAGACTCTTAGCTCATGTAACCTTCCAAACACATCAGGATATAGAAAGATGAATCAGCTCATAGAAGACGGTTTTGTGGTTCCAACAGGGCTAACAGAATCATTTGAGGGCAAACGTGCCTTACTATACAAATCTATAATCCAAAAGATTCAGATCATAATAAACAAAGACAAAGTAATTACATCAATTTCCATACCAAGAGAATCGTTGAAAACTAGTCAAGTAATCAACACCATACTACATATGGATATCGAAGATTTAACGAACTAAGGTCAATCATATTTTTAAAATACTAAGTGGATATTACAATGTTGGATAACAGTCAAGCATATCTTGTTCTTAATGTAGGATCAAATGCAACACATAATGAGATCAAGCAAGCATACAGAAAACTAGTTTTGGAATCACATCCGGATAGAAACGACTCCGAGCAAGATGGAAAAAAATTCAAGTTAATCACAGAAGCATATCAAATACTAAAAAAGAACAATAAAACCCATAACACTAACAATCAAAAAAAATACTCGCCAAAAACAGAACAAGAAAAATCAGGGACCGGTTGGAGCTCACAGCACAGAGACAAAACGCCAGAAGGAGATTGGAGTCGATACACTAAACGGACAGAATATGCAGATCCGCAGTTTTGGCAAGAATTTGTATCAGAGTTTTGGAAAAACTATGAGGCAAAGAAATCAAGTCAGACAAAAAATCCGTATGATTTTGAAATAATCCAAGAAAAGACTCCAAATGTCAAGGCCAGTGTAGACCATAGCCTATGCATTGGATGTTGCAGTTGTGAAATCATTGCACCTCAAGTATTTCATATTAATAAAAAATCCAAAATGAATCCAAAATCCAATGTCATAAACCAGAACGGTGCAAATGTCGATAAAATAATTGATGCAGCACAAACATGCCCAACAAAAGCAATTAGGGTAGAAGAATCTGGAAAGCGGTTATATCCTTACTAATCTTTTAATTTCGACAAAATTACATCAAATTCTTCAGAAGATATTTTTGGACGATTTGTAAACATGGAATGAACTGGGCCTGCGGAATCTTGTGAGTGTCTCGGAATTAGATGCACATGCACATGTGGAACTTCTTGTCCTGCATCTTTACCATTATGAATCGCTATCAGTGATGAGCCAGTAAGTTCATCTACTTTAGGAATTAAACTGTGAATCAAGGAAAATAAATCTGCGTTATCTTCAATGCTCATTTCCTGCAGTTTTGCATAGTGAGTCTTTGGAATCACCAAGGCATGTCCTTTAGCTAGTGGGAATGCGTCTAAGAATGCGATGGATTTTGTAGATTCTTTGATAGTTTTTGCTTTTATTTCACCTTTGATGATTTTACAAAAAATACAATCCATATACAACAAACATTATCATCATTGATATATTTTGCAATCACCAAAGCACGAAATACATTATAATGGATAACATCAAGCCAATTTGTTGACAGTAAAAAATATCACAGTTCTTGGTTCCGGAATCATGGGCCACGGTATTGCCCAAGTTAGCGCAATGTCAGGATATAATGTTGTATTACGAGATATTGAACAGCAATTTCTAGACAAAGCAATGGAAAAAATACGCTGGAGCCTTGACAAACTAGTATCAAAGGAAAAGATCACAAAACAAGAATCTGATGCAATATTTTCAAGAATAGTTACTAAGGTGGATTTAGCAGAAGCGGTAAAATCAGCAGATCTAGTCATTGAAGCAGTTCCAGAAATAATGGATTTGAAAAAGAAAGTCTATGCAGAATTAGATAAGGTTGCAGACAGGAGGATTATCTTTGCATCAAACACTAGTACATTACCAATAACTGAAATCGCAGACACCACTAGCAGAGCAGACAAATTCATTGGAATTCATTTTTTCAATCCTCCACAATTAATGAAGTTGGTCGAGATCATACCTGGACAAAAAACAAATCAAGATGTCATAGATTTAACAGTCAATTACGTCAAATCAGTCAAAAAAGAACCAGTAATCTGCAAAAAAGATGTTCCGGGATTTATTGTGAATAGACTATTCATCCCAATGGTTCATGAAGCATGTTGGCTAAAACAAAGAGAAAATCTCAAACTTGAGGAAATAGACTCTGCTGTCAAATTTACAATGGGATTCCCTATGGGAATTTTTGAGTTGGCAGACTTTACAGGTATGGATGTTATTCACAAGGCCACAATTGAGTTAGAGCTAAGAGACAAAAAAGTAATCTTACCACACAAAGACATAGAAAAACTCTACAACGAAAAAAAATTAGGCCAAAAATCTGGTGAGGGATTTTACAAATATTCAGATGAAAAATATGAAAGGATTCAACTAGATGAAACATTGGCAAAAAAATGTAACCCAACATCATTAGTTGCAAATATACTCAACAATGCAGCATGGCTAGTTACAAACAAGGCAAGTGATATTACAGAAATTGAAAAAGCTGCACAACTAGGACTTGGTCTTAGAAAACCACTCTTTGAGACAGCAAAGGAAATTGGTATCAGGAATATTGTAAACGAGTTAAACTCACTTGCTTCAAAGTATGGCTCATTTTACGAACCAGATCCTCTGCTGATATCTATGCAGTGATCTGGTTCTGAATGTATCTTACTGCTTCTTGAGGAGTATCTACGCCCACAATTTTGACATTTTGTCTATGATCTAAATATTGATCTGCAAATTTTGATGCAGTCCCTCCAGAATTTTTTAGTGCTACAATAGGTTTTTTGTGCATATATGCAGCGCATGTTTCTGATAGCGTGCCAGAACCACCACCAACAATTATGACACCATCTGCAGATAATGCATTTAGAAAATCTCTTGCCAGCCCCAGTCCGCTTGGAATGACAATATCGCAATACTCGTTTGCGTATGATGGATTATCTTGTGGTATAATTCCTACAGTCAGGCCGCCAAAATCATGTGCTCCATGAGACGCTGCCTTCATCACTCCTCCTAGTCCTCCAGTTATCAAAACAGCGCCAGACTTTGCTACTTCGACTCCAACATCGTAAGCAAGTTTTTCCAATTCAGGAGTAGAACCACTTTCATTACTTCCAACTACCAAGATTTGCTTCTTTTTTGTCAATACTGTTTTGCGGCATTTACATACAAATATTTTTGCAGAACCAGATTACATCTAATGAACTTTTGATGTCAATATCAGAATAAGATCGAGCAAATGGATTCAAAAAAGAGAATATTTGGCATTAAAAAGCCCAGAACCATCTAGCGCAAAGGATATAAAATTAGAAAACGATATTTCTCTATGGCGAAAAGAACTATGCCAGTGTGCTTAACTGCAGACCAATACAAAAAGCTAGAAGAGATTGCAAAACTCAATGGCATGGTAGATGCAGGACAAGCAGTAGAAAAGCTTCTAAGAGAAATCTAAGGCTTTACTATTTACTTTTTATGATTACATTTTTTAAAAAGAGCCATTTTACTGGTGAATAATGGGTCTTTTTGATAGAAAACCATCAATTTGTTCCATGTGCAATAAAGAAACAAAACGCACACAAAAACCAAAAAAAGAATGGAGTATCGAGGGACAGCTTTGCACCGAATGCTACATGAAAACTATGGAGCAATTCTATAATGGTACGTATAAACAAAAATGTGTCAGTTGCGGAACTGAACAAAAAATAACAAACCTATGGGAGCCACGTTGGCAATGGGATATGGAAGGATTACTATGCAAGACCTGTTTTGATTCAAAAGAAATTGATTTTAATCAAAAAAAGGAATTTTGCTCTATTTGTGGCACAAGACTAAGTTTTTTCAGATATAACCCAAAAAACGAATGGAGTCTAGAAGGACAGCTTTGCAGAAAATGCTGGGATGGACAAAAGGAATCCCATAAATGAAATTATTTAGGAAAAAAATCCCCTGCGATAACTGTGATCTCCAATTTTCATCAGAAGAGAAGCTAATGCAGCATCAACAGATCGTGCATGGTAAAGAGCTGCCATACGATTGCAAGTTATGCAATCAAGCATTTACAAATATGCAAGACATGCGAACACATTTGCAAAAATATCACAGTTACAAAAAGACCTAGATAGCATTCAGTGTTTTAACTACTGGTGGTCTTACTTTGGTAAAGACTCTAAAACCACATATGCATTTTATTTCAGGCAATCTAGTTAATTCCGTGTTTGTCACATTGGTTCCACAGCGGAGACATTTGTAAATTACATCAAATTTCTCTGTTGCTGGTGCCATCTCCATCGTTGAATCAATTGGTGTGGATTCTTCAGACATTTGATTTCTACCTCAAGCTCTGTAATTTAAGGATATGACCTACTTTAGTGATAACTCAATATAGACATCGTCTGGAATTTTGAGTCTCATTAGTTGTCTAATGGCCTTGTCATCTGCGCTAAGATCAATTATTCTTCTATGCATTCTCATTTCCCATTTTTCATATGTCTCAGTTCCGTTTCCACATGGAGATTTTCTTGTGACTACATTCAGTCGTTTGACTGGAAGTGGTGTTGGTCCTTTGACTCGAACTCCGGTTTTTTCTCCAATTCCCATAATCTCTGTGCAAACACCATCAAGTTTAGGAAGGTTTGTGCTTGTTAGTTTTATTCGGGCGGATTGAGTCAAGACAAAAACCAGACTTATGGTTTGTATTCTTCAGTAATGTCTTTAATGATACCTGCTGCAATTGTTGCGCCCATGTCTCTGAGTGCAAAGCGTCCCATTTCTGGAAAGTCTTTGAATGTCTCTACACATGTTGGGCGTACTGGTCTGATTTTTACGATTGCGGAATCTCCAACTTTGAGGAATTTTGGATTTTGTTCATCAACTGCACCAGTTGCTGGGTTGATTTTTGCTTCAAATTCTGTGATTGTAGCTGCAACTTGTGCGGTATGTGCATGCATTACTGGTGTGTAACCAGGTGCGACTGCTGTTGGATGATGAATAACAATGATTTGCGCTCTGAATTCTTTGGCTGCTTTTGGTGGGTTGTCTGGGTGTCCCATGACATCTCCTCTTTTGATGTCTTTCTTTTCAACACCTCTGAGGTTGAAACCAATGTTGTCTCCAGCTTCTGCTTTTTCTAATTGTGTATGATGAGTTTCAATTGATTTGACTTCGCCTGTTGCGCCAGATGGCATTACAACGATTTTGTCGTTTGGTTTGAATGAACCAGTTTCTACTCTACCTACTGGGACTGTACCTACACCAGTAATAGTATAAACATCCTGAATTGGGACACGTAGTGGTTTACCAATTGGCTTTTCTGGATTTGTGAAATCATCAAATGCTAGCAATAGTGTCTTTCCAGTCCACCATGGCATGTTTTCTGATTTCTTTACTAGGTTATCTCCCTTCCATCCAGATACTGGAATGATTGGAACATTTTCTAGTTTATAGCCGACTGATTTGATTAGTTTTTCAGCTTTCTCCTTTGCAGTTTTGAATGCTGCTTCAGAATATTTGCTATCATCCATCTTGTTAATTGCGACAATTAGTTGGCTGACACCTAGTGTTTTGAGCAAGAATGCATGCTCTCTTGCTTGTCCGCCTGGTGCAACTGCAGTATCTGTTTCACCTTCTTTTGCAGAAAGGACTAGAATTGCTGCGTCTGCTTCAGATGCTCCGGTAATCATGTTTTTGATAAAGTCTCTGTGACCTGGTGCGTCAATCAGAGTGAAAAAGTATTTTGGTGTTTCAAATTTTTGGAAAGCAAGGTCAATTGTAATACCTCTTTCTCTTTCATCTTTAATGTTATCCATAACCCATGCATACTTGAAAGTGTCTCCTTTTCCGGTCTTTTCAGACTCGGCAGCATGAGCAGCGATGGTTCTTTCGTCTACAAGACCCATATCCATCAAAAAGTGCCCCATTGTGGTAGATTTACCGTTATCAATGTGACCTGTTACGATCAGGTTCAAGTGTGGTTTTGTAGCCATAGGTGTGTCCTCCTCTGAGGGGTTTATTACCGTTACGATTTTTTCAAGACTTTTTGTTATTTTTTGGATTTTTTTGATCATCACGATTTTGTGAAAAAATTTGACAAAACAATACTCACATACTATAAATCAAAGTAATCAAAGTCTGAAATTGTGAAAGTTACCGTTTCTGCAATCAAAGCTGATGTGGGCGGAATTGGTGGTCATACAAGACCAAGTGACGGATTACTTGACGCCGTACGAAAAACAATCAAAAATGCAGGAAATCTCTTACTTGATCATTATATCGGATATTCTGGCGACGATGTACACATCATAATGTCCCATACAAAAGGCATAGATAATTCCGAGATCCATGGCTTGGCGTGGAAGGCATTTGAAGAGGGCACCAAAGTTGCAAAGTCGGAGGGGCTGTATGGTGCAGGCCAAGATCTTCTAAAAGACTCTTTTTCTGGAAACGTTAAAGGTATGGGTCCTGGCGTAGCAGAATTAGAATTCGATGAAAGACCGAATGAGGCATTTACTGTTTTAGCAGCAGACAAAACAGAACCTGGCGCTTTTAACTATCCATTTTATAGATTATTCGTAGATGCATTATCGAACACAGGGCTTATTGTGAACAAATCACTTGCTGCCGGAGTAAAATTCAACATAATGGATGTTGAAGAAGGCAAAATTGCAGAATTAGAATTATGGCAAGACAAACCAGTTTTAGAGGCAGCACTCATGTATCCAGGAAGATATGTGATCTCTTCAGTATACACAAAATCTGGGGAACCGATTTCATCCCTATCAACAGACAGACTACATAATATCGCAGGAACATATGTAGGAAAAGATGATCCAATAGCAATAGTTAGAACTCAAAAGAATTTTCCGGCAACAGAAGAACTTGGAAGTGTTTTCAATAATCCACATTACGTAGCGGGAAACACTCGTGGCAGTCACCACATGCCACTAATGCCAGTAAAAATAAACACCGCAGCATCGATTGATTTCTGTATTCCAATTGTAGAAGCCCTAGTTTTTTCAATGCACAATGGTAAGTTTACAGGTCCGTTTGATGGATTCTCAACTCCAGACTGGGACTATGTGAGAAATATTGCCACACAAAAGGCACTTGCGATGAGAAGTCAAGGATTTGTCCATCCAGCAACGTTGGTTCCATCAGAACTAGAATATGCAGAGGGATACAAAGCAGTAATTGAAGGACTGCACAAAAAGATGAAACCCATAGGATCGACAGGTAAATCATCAAATAACAAAAAATACGAAGACCCAGACTAGGTAAAAAATACATCAATAAGGTTAAGTGTTACAAGAAGGATTAGCAAACATGAAGCCAAAGACAAACAAGAGTGAGTTTGTTGTGTTTGGGATCGGAATTCTGACCAATATTTTCATCTCGGTTTTTGGTGAAATAATACCAAACGCAGTTACAGGATTCTTCAGAGAAATCGGAAGCGCCGTAATACTTGGAATGGTTTTGGTTTTTGCATTTACATGGTTCCTAAAAGCAAGACCACATAACAGACCAAAAAAATACAACGTAGTAGTATTTGACATCAACAACCAACAAATCCAAATCTACGGGATCAGAACTGAATTTAGAAATCATGATGTTGCATGGTCATTTATGAAACAATACAAATCCGACTATCCAATGTTTAATTTTGCAATGGTTGCAGATGGGAAAGGTACTGACAAGAAAACAATTTTTAGATATATCTAAAATTAGTTGAGCACTAGTCCTAAATAGCAAAATCAGTCAAAGATATCAAAATGCCGCTGGATGTAATTGAGGAAAAAAATCTCAACGATGCAATTACCTATGCGCTAGATTATCCAAGTATGATTTTGGCCCATGTAAAAACGACAACCCCTACAGGATCATTGACAGATATTTGCTACGGCTTGTATGTCGGATATATCAGTGGCGTATTTTTTGACGGATTTTTGCAACGAAACAAACGTTTTCTAAATGAAGATGAGGTTTCTCATTTTAACAGAATAATCAACGAACAATCTCAAACAATCAAGATGAAAATAAAAGCAAACCTGCACTTGTAGAAATACCAAACGGCTGGCTTTTATCTTAGAGTGCAAAACTCTATCCAATGCGGTTTTCAGAGATTGCAGACACTTTTGAAAAGATGAGTACTACAACAAAAAGACTAGAGCTTACTCAGTACTTGGTCGAGTTATTCCGAAAAACGCCTCATAATATTATCTCAAAAATTGTTTATCTGATTCAAGGCAAATTACGGCCAGATTTTGAAGGAGTTGAACTTGGATTAGCGGAAAAACTTGCAATTCATGCACTTTCTAAATCGTCAGGAATCCCAATAAAGAAAATAAATTCTGTGTACGCTGAAGACGGAGATTTAGGAAGTGCAGCAACAAAAATTCTAGAGCAAAAAACACAGACAACATTTTTGGTTCAAGACATTACTGCAGAACGAGTTTATGAAACTCTCTATAAAATTGCCAAGCTAGAAGGACAACGCTCACAAGATATGAAAATGAAATATGTTTCCAGTTTGCTAAACGATGCTACACCACAAGAAGCAAAATTCATACTAAAAATAGCAATGGGAACGTTACGTCTTGGAATTGCAGATAACACTGTAATGGATGCACTTGCAATATCATTTACAGGATCTAAAGAAAACAGAGAGAAATTAGAAGATGCATACAATGTTTCATCCGATTTAGGTACTGTAGCAGAAACAATATCACGTAAAGGATTAGACGGCTTAAGAGAATTTCATGTCAAAGTCTTTAATCCAATTAGACCAATGCTTGCAGAACGTGTCAAATCTGAATCGGAAGCAATTGAAAAACTCGGTACAGGATTTGCAGCAGAATACAAGCTTGATGGTGAACGAGTTCAGATTCATTACAAGGATGGTGTTGTAAAGCTATACTCTAGAAGGCTAGAAAATATCACTAGTTATTATCCAGATATTGTAGAAAATGTCCCAAAGGCATTAAAAACAACAGATGTAATCTTGGAAGCTGAGGCAGTTGCCATCAACCAAGACTCGGGAGAATTTCTCCCATTTCAGGAATTAATGCATCGTAGAAGAAAATATGACATAGACAGGATTGTAGAAAAATACCCAATTACTGTAAATCTGTTTGATGTATTGTATCTTAATGGGCGAGACTTGCTAAATGAACCATACAAGATCAGACGAAAAAAGCTTGAGGACATAACAAATCAAGATGAATACACCAAAATCGTAACTCAAACAATAGTGAATAATGAAAACGAAATTGAGGATTTTTTGGAAAATGGCATAAACGCAGGTTGTGAGGGGTTAATGCTCAAGGTTTTAGATGCTCCATATAGAGCAGGTGCACGTGGTAGTAATTGGCTTAAGCTAAAACGGGAATACAGAAACGAACTTGGCGATAGTTTAGATCTAGTTGTAATTGGTGCATTTTTTGGTAAGGGGCGAAGAACTGGTAAATATGGCACATTACTTTTGGCAACATACAATCAAGACCGCGATACATTTGAGAGTATTTGCAAAGTTGGAACTGGATTTACAGATGAAAATTTAGATCAGTTTTACCAAATTCTGCAAGACAAAGTTACACTTAAGAAAAATCCAAGAATCGAAAGTGGAATGGAGCCAGACGTATGGTTTGAACCAGAATTAGTAATAGAAATAGTTGCATCTGAAATCACTCTAAGCCCAGTTCATATGACGGCAAAAGATGCAATTAGATCTGGAAGCGGACTTGCTCTCAGATTCCCCAAATTCACAGGCAAGATAAGAATGGAAAAAACAGCAGAAGACGCATCCACGGATCAGGAAGTAATTGCCCTATACAAGAATCAGAAGAAGGTAACCCAAAACGCATCCGAAGTCTAAAATTTGCAAGCTTAATTAATCCCACCTTAAATTAACCAAGAAGGATGTATAGTGGAGAACTAGAGGTCCAAGCAAAACGAAAAGCAATTGCAGTTTTGCAAGACGAAATCAATAGAATTCTAAATGCTGCTCGAGAATTAGCAACTCTGCCAGCATTGATTATGAAAAAAGACAAAGCTGGAATCAAAGCAGTAAACGACCAGATCTCAAGCATTGAGGAAGAAGTAGAAAATCTAAGACGTAAGATCACCCGAGAGGTGGCAGATGTTGGTGGCTTGATAATGAATAGAGAAAATCTTCTAAACACAGCATACACCATGGATGAAATTGCAGGTTATATTACCGGAATTGCATTCAAACTATCAAACATAAAATCAACCACATTAAAAAGTGCAAAAATAGACGAAGACATTTCTGGTCTGATTGAATTACTAGTTGACGAAGTCTACAAACTAAACGAAATCGTAAGAGGATTAAACACAAACACTGCAAACGCAATAGAGCTTGCCCAAGAGACTCAAAAAATAGAGCGGGAGATAGACAAAAAATACAGACAGACAGTCATCAAGGCACTAGATGAGATCTCAAATACCAAGGAATTGTTACTAGTCAAAGATGTCATTCAGGGCATTGAGGAAATGTCAGATAAATGTCAGCAAGTCTCAGACTCGTTCATTCTACTTGCATTGAGTCTATAACCCAACTTTTTATATTCAAAAAATATCGCTTTATCAGATGAACGGTGAGTTAGTAGAAAATAGAATCGTGATTTGGGACATAACAAAATCCAAAGAACTCTTTTCAGAATCATATTATGGTAAGCCAATAGGAATAGCAAAACCAAAGCCAGAAGAGATCAACGTTCCATTGATCTTGGATTTGATCGAAGGGTATTATTTAATAGAAAAAAACCAACTTACAATCAGTAAATCAAAAAAGAAGATAACAAAATCACATCTATTAGAAATATGCAAAAAGGAATATCATAATTTTGATAAAAAATACCAAGTGTACAAAGATTTTCGAGACAAAAACTATATCGTCAATCCAGGTATAAAATTCGGATGTGATTTTGCAGTATACCAAAGAGGACCAGGAATCGACCATGCACCATATTTGGTGCAAGTCCATAACAAAACAGATACGATGTCATCAACTGGTGTAGTATTGGCAGGGAGACTTGCAACTAGTGTGAAAAAACATTTCATACTTGCAATACCAAGTTCTGATAAAGTCAGCTATCTAGCATTAGACTGGTGGCGTGCCTAGATTTTTTTTACGTGTTCTGCAATTTTGTTGTATATTACATACATATCTTTTGTAATCTCAAACTCGTGCGAGTTTTTCCACTTGCTGTAGATTCGAATTCCATTGTTTGATGGATCTACAAAAATAGATGCATCTTTGATTGATTGTCTTGCAATCAAGTCATTGAGTTCAGAGTCTTTGTTTAGATCATCAGCAAGAAAACCACCATTCCAGCTTATCGAGTCTATTTTTTTACCATTAAAGTGTCCAGATGTCTTGAGAATAGTCTTTGCTACATAGATAGATGGATTTGAAACATCTATTTTCACAATAAAATGAGCTTGAAATCGGTCTTGTGCTCCCCAATTGGAAACTAGCGGATCTTGCATTTTTCTTAACCTTTTTGAATTATCTGGATTACGTCAATGTTAGAATTTTTTAGTTCTACTACACCCAAATTTGTAACCATTCTGGTGGTTTGAGAAAATACTCTGCTAGAATAATCACCATGTTCGGTTGAATCTGTTCCACGTTCTTTGGCAGATGATTCAACGCCAATTGATTTTAACATATGAGATACTTTTTCTGGCCAGGTTTCGTAAACAAAAGTGTCAGACTCGGTATCATGCATGTTTTTGATGTTTTTGTACCCTCAAATAAAGATTGTACTATGTGGTCCCAAATTGCTATCAAATTGATCCACATAAATAACACAAGACAAATGTCAGATCCATGTCAAAATTTCAAAACAAAGTTGTTCTAGTTACAGGAAGCGGTACTGGAATAGGTCAGACTGTAGCAAAACTATTTGCTGAAAATGGAGCCAGTATCATAATTTTAGGTAGAAGAAAAGAACCTCTCGAAGACACAAAAAAAATCCTAGATGAAATAATTAGCCGTGTAAAAAGCAATGCCAAAGTTTGGTTGTTCCCTGGAGTTGATGTCAGCGATGAAGTTGGTGTTTCTCAGATGTACGATAGTTTACAAAAAGAAGGAGTATCAGTAGATGTTGTTGTGAATAATGCCGGTGTATCAGGACCGGTAACATGTTTTATAAATTCTCCACTAGACGAATTCAAAAGTGCAGTCGGCATACACCTGACAGGTACATTTTGGACATCGGTTCAAGCACTCAAAGTAATGAAACCAGGTGGAAAAATTGTGACAATTTCCACATTTTTCACTGAAGAAAAATCATATGAGCAGCGCCCATACAGATTCCGAAGCCCATACACTGCAGCACAAGGTGCAAAGAACAGACTAGCCGAGGCAATGTCGTGGGAATTGGTGGAAAAAGGAATTGTATCAATAGCAACAAATCCTGGACCAGTACATTCTGATAGAATTTACAAGACGGTGTACCCAAAAGCAGCTGCAGAATTCTTACGAGTTAGTGGCTTTGAAGATCTGTCTCCAGCTGAAGTCGAAATTGCAAATAAGGATATTGTTGGTTTGCTTGGAGAAGACGAAAAAACAACCAAAGACGGAATTACAAAAGCAGCAAATGCAGTTACCAAAATAAACGGTGATAATACACAAAAAATTACACAAACGCTAACCAAACTTCTTGCAAAGATTCAGGAGATTGCTGAAAAAGTTCAAAAAAATACATCTTTTATGATTGCAGATAAACAATTCCTCTCACAAACCCAAGTTGCACAGACAGTCCTCACACTTGCAGATGATAACATCTCAAAGATTCTAAATGGTAAAGTTATTCCAGGAGATCGAGTCTTTTATCCAGTAAAGCCACACATTACTACAATTGTTCCTACAACACAGCCAAACTTTTCATCCGAGGCAGTCGTACTTGCAATTGATGCCACTGACAAACAAGATTCTGATAGGGCGGAATTTTTGGCACAGCATATTGAGAAAAATGGTGGAAAAGCAGTCTGCTTTATCTCAAATTCTACACCAAAAGAACTACAAAACTCGATTAGCTCAAAATTCCACAGTCATGTCATAGATTTTAAAAATCAAGAAGAAGTGCAAAGATGGCTAAACACTGCTAAGACAGTAGGAAATCTATCCACTCTAGTTTACATAACAGGTAAGGTTTCAATCAAGTCCAAAATAATTGAATTATCAAGAAAGGACTGGGATGACGTTGTCGATAAATTTGTAAACACCCCTGCAACTGTAATTCAAACTGCATTAGAAACATTTGTCCCAGGCGGCAAAAAAGACCCAAGACTATACAAGGGCGCAAAGGGGACAGTGATGGTTATAGGCCCAGATCTTCCAACAGGACCAAAGGTATCAGGCGCAGACAGAGCCAGAGTTGAAGTATTCAGAGGGGCTCTGAGGCCATTTGCAACAACTGTAAACCAAGAACTAAGCGATGTTTTAAGATCCAACGTCAGATCATTTTTGGTCTTGCCTGGAAGCATAGATGGAAAAGAACCAGATAATAAAAAAATAGTAAATGCCTTGAATTATTTCGTTTCCGATTCTGCACGAAATACATCTGAAATAATATTTTGTGTTGATGAGACACGAGATTAGATGAAAAAATTTGTAGATCTCAAAGTAGGTGACGAGTATTTTTCTACATGCACATTTTCTAAAAAAGAATTGGAATCATATCTAGCATTTTCTAGAATAAAAAATACAATTTTCGATGATGATGAGTATAACACCATTGTATCTGGACGCGCAATCATTGCAAGAATAGAAGGCGAATTCACAAGACTAAGCCAGATTTATGGAAACATGGTACTTCTATACGGGATGGATGGAGATCCCAACTGGGAGAACAGAAACACTAGATTCCTAAAACCACTGCACATTGATGAAATTCTCAAAATAAAATATACAATTTCTGATAAAAAAGACCAAGACGATGAGTTTGGTATGCTATCGGTTGATTTTGAGGGAAAAAAAGAAAATGGTGATATTGTAGTAATAGCAAAAAAAAACATTTACAGAATAAAAAAAGAGCCTCCAAAATAACAGATTATTCTGGAACGGAAACTGTTTCTAGCTTACCATCTTTGATTCTAATGTGTAAGAATCGATTGTCTTGGAATACCAAGGTTATTCCACCATCTTTATCTGGATCCTGAATCGAAATCAGTTCTTGCATTCTTATACCATCGAATTTTACCATGTTTGATATTCAAAATGCCTGATTATATCCTTATCAAATCCCAAATGCGTCCAAAACAAGTTTAATTGCTGCAATGAGAATCACTACAATTATCAGAATACGTAACCAGTTTTCTTTTATCTCAAGAGATAACCGTGCACCAACTAGACCTCCTCCAAATGCACCGATAGAGAGCAGTAATGCATAATCAAAATCGGCATGGCCTATAACAGTATGTGTAATCATTCCGGACGCAGATGAAAACATCAATATCAGTTGTGATGTAGCAGTTGCATGTTTGACTAACATGCCCATTCCAATTATCAGTAATGGTACAAACACTATTCCTCCACCAATTCCAAAAAAGCTAGATAGAATTCCAGCAAAAAAACTGATTCCAGATGATATTATCAACATTTTTACAGAAAGGATGGACTGCTTTGATTCTAGATTTCTTTTTATGAATAAATAATAACAAGATGCAACAAGCACGACTGCAAATAATATTTTAAAGATCTCCGATGTTGCCTGACCTGAAAGTATTGCTCCGAGAATTGTTCCTGGAATTGAGAATAATCCCAATCGTAGTCCATTCTTGTAGTCGATTCGCTTTTGTCCTGCATAAGATGCAGTAGACGCTATAGAATTACTAAAGGCTGCAAAAAGACTGCTACTAGAAGCTATTGTATGAGGAATGCCAAGCAGTGTTAAAACCGGCACAACCACTATTCCTCCTCCAAGACCAATTATAGATCCGATCACACCAGCCACAAATCCTAGTGGAATTAACCATAGATTTTCAAACATTGTAGCTGTAGGCTAGGTTTAGCTTTTGAATCTTGTCCTAGGATTGAGCATAATTGTAATTATGACAAACCTATCGGTACATGATGAACTGCCATAAATAGCCAGCCTCATTTGTGGTTAGTTCAAGTTGCATCGATTTACCATATAGCAACAAAGTATTTGATTTGCTGTGTGGTTTGGTATCGCTTTGATGGAATTGCCACAGTCCATCAATCCAGGAATCCATATTGTCTAATCCTCCAGGCTTTTGCTCTGACCAACAATCACAAATCATAGTTTTGGATTCTGTTTCAAAAATTGTTTTTACAGAACCCAGTTGAGACATGGATTTATCTGCTTGAATCAGAGTAAGAATAACTTGAGGAGAATTTGGCGTTCCGACCACATAGATATTGCCAAGAAACTCATCATTTTTATCAGTAATTTCAGTTGATGTGCAATACTGAATGAGCTTCTGTTTTTCTTCAGATGCAAAAACTGAACAATATTTGTCTATACCCTCTTGATTTGACATTTTGATTGGAGAAGACATGTGAAATTGATTTTCTTCCAATTTTTGTTTTAATAGTAAGTTTGCTGCTACATATTCAGAATCTATAGATGTTTCTGATTTTTGAGTTGGCGTATATACATCCGTAAATTGACTTTGTAGTACCAAACCCAGACCAATTACTACGGAAACACTAACTATGGCTGGAATTATTTTATTCATCGTTTTTTGTAATGATTATACTACTACAGATAAGCCTTTGCAGAAATTATATCGAGATTATTTCTATCTTGGAATTTTTTGTAATGTTGAATTTATCTACAAATCCAGATGTTACTTCCAAGACATATTTTGCTGGTTTTGCATCACCATTAGTAAATGTACATGCCATTGTCTCTAATGCGGATTTACATGGCTGCGCGTCCTTTTCTATGTGAATTACATTTCCTTGAGCATCAAGCCATAGCACATCCAGTGCAAACTGCATGTTTAACATCCACATAGAACGTACACCGGTGTCTTCAAAAATAAATAACATTCCTTGATCATACGGTAGTTTTTCTTGGAACATCAAACCACGTGTTTGAAGTGGTTTTGTATCTGCTATTTGTACCTGAAGTGTAATTTCATCAATTTTGACTATTCCCCTTGGGAACTCTGCCTGATCCAGTTTGACATCCTTTGGAATAGACATCATACCAACTACCCCTATTATTACGGCTGCAATAGCAATTGGAATTAAGACTTGAGCTCGAGTTGCCACAATATTACAAATTTAGACATCATTAAAAACCAATTATTCAATTTGGTAATTTCAAATCTCAGACTAGATTATAAGAGACGCATTACTCTGCAAGATAATTTGAAGAAGAAAGACGAGATACGTTTAGAATCAATTAAGGCTGCACACAAGTCTTCAAAATCAAATCTTTCTAGAATGGAAGACTATCTTGAAGTAATATCTGAGCTGGTTGAGCTGAAAGGATATGCTACGACATTAGATGTTTCTAGATACATGAATGTGAGTGCTCCAAGCGTCACAAAGATGCTTCAGAGATTAGATGAAAATGGTTATCTCAAATATGAAAAATATCACGGCATAAATCTAACTGTAAAAGGGAATGCTGTTGCAGATGCAATACGACAAAAACATGGAATTTTACTAGAATTTTTTGAAATACTTGGAATAGAACATGAAACCGCAAACCAAGATGCTGAAGGAATTGAACATCACTTAAATCCAAAAACCATAAAACAGTTACGAAAGTTCATTGCATATTTGAGATCAAATCAAAAAATTCTTGAAGGATTTAAGAATCTTTAATCATAATATCAATGTCATTTTTTGAGAAAGCTGAACGTGATAGTGCTTTGCCTGCATCAGAGCGTTTTGAAAGTTTGATTTTTCCGTGCCTTGCAACACGTGAAGTTGTTACATATTGATCTTTTACATATAATTCTGCAAGCATCCCACCGTATCGTTTGTTTACTTCAAACAGTAATGAATTTTTTGATTCCGAGAAATCAAATGAAACTCCATACTTAGACTCATCTGATACGAATTCTTCAGAATCTTTTTCTTGTACATCAATGTGAACATGCAGAATTTTTTCGATCTCGTTTATAGTAGAACCACCTTTTCCTATTAGAGATGGAATTGCGTCTTTTTTTATCTTGATTCTAACATTATTATCGGATAGGACATCGATTTGTGGATTTGGATCAAAACGTCGTATTGTTTCTTTGATTTTTTCTATGGCTAGCTTGTGAACTCCAGATTTTGTTTCAGTGTTGCCAGATACTGGAACTATTACATTTTCTTCTCCAAATGTATAGATTTCATACTCTAGTTTTTCAGATTCAAAGTCAGAGACTTCAATTACAGGCCTCGCCAAGTCTTGCTCTACCATTCCAGAAGGAACTTTAACTTTGAGTTCAAGGTCGTATACTTTGGCTACAAAACCATCTTTAACAAACACCACAGTATCAATGACACTTGGAATCATTCCTAGTTCAATTTTACCAATGAATCTTTGAATACCATCCAGCGGCATGTTTGCGTGAACCACACCAACCATGCCAACTCCAGCGAGTCTGAGATCTGCAAAGACTCGAAAGTCTTCTCGCTGTCTTACTTCATCAAATATTGTATAATCTGGCCTTACCAACAATAAAATGTCTGCAGAATTTTCAAAATTTCCTTCAAGTTTTGTATATTGTGTAATGTTTTTGTCTACTTGTAGATCTCGTGGAGATTCAAATGTCTTGACAATGTTTCCTTTTGACGCATAAAAATTTGCAATGCTTGATGCAAGTGTACTTTTCCCAGAACCCGGCGGACCTGAAATTATTATTCCTTCGGCCTGATCAGATAATCTCCCCAATAGTTTTTCTGATAAGCCATACTGATCCAAAGTCATTTTCGTAATTGGATGGACTATGGTTATTTCATGCGATTCTGAAAATGGCGGCCTAGTTATTGCAATTCTATAATCTGCATACTGTATTACAAGTGCTCCTGATTTTGATATTTCGATTGTTCCAGCGTTTGAAATTTTACTTGCTTCTAGAATTTGTGTTGTGATTAATTCTAGATAACTATCATCTAGTATTTTGTCTTCTAACTTTACTAGCTCAAATGAGCCTGGTTTGCCCCTTTTTGCATATGGTGGATTATTTTCTTTTAGATGAACACTCATGGTATTGTGATCAAAGAAGCGTAAAAATTCCAAGCTTTGAGCAGTTCTTTCAGTTTTTTGATAAAAGACAGATACTCCTTCTGCTTCTGCAGTAAGCCCTTGCACGTAATCTGCAGTATATAGTGTCGCATTGTTTTGTTTTGCAACATCTTTTATGATTGCGTCAATTCTTCCGTGTTTTGCTAATCTAATATCATCAAGACTTGGACGTTGTCCTACAAATTCTACTGACATGTGATTTTCTTGGCATAGTTTTTGGATTTTTTTTATTTCTTCCAACCCCACAAATCCTTGTTCTTTTCCTTGTGATGCTTGAGCTTGGAGCTCATCCAGAGTAGCAACGGGGATTATTAGATCATCATGAAGTAATTTTGATTCAATTTGTTTTGTGATGTAACCATTAATTATCACACTAGTATCTGTCACTATTTTGGACATGTGTTCAAAGGTCATTTCCACACTATTAATCATAACTAAAGCAAACTAAACTTTTCATATTAGATACAAATCAGTAAACTGTTGGCAAACATTGAGGATCTAGATGTTCTGGTAATAGAAGACAGTCCAGCCGTTGGAATGTTACTCAAAGAATTTCTAAATAAGCTTGGATTTGAAAAAATCCATCATTGTCAAAATGGGAAAACAGGAATCGAATCATTCAAAGGATTAGTAGATTCTGGCAAGACACCGTTGGTTTTTTTGGATTATAATTTACCAGACATGACTGGGTATTCCATATGACAAACAATCAAAACTGTTTACCAAGTTTTATCAAGCCGACGCGTCAATGACTCGTGAAAAAGGAGGTAGTGGTCTTGGCTTGTCAATTTGTAAAGGAATTGTAGAGGCTCATGGTGGCAAAATTAGCATTGCAAGCATTCAAGGAATTGGAACAATAGTTACATTTTCGCTACCTCTGAGAGAACGCAAAGGCGCAATATAATCAGACATACGATCAAAAACTTTCAACACAGTCAAAAATAACCAAAATTCAGCATCATAAAACATGGAAAGAAACACCGAATTTTACGCTAACTGTAATGAGTATTTTATGGCTTTGCGTAAAAATGGTAAAAATGACGATGCGTTTGAAGACGAATACTACTATACAATGCCAATCATATCAGGCAACAATTAACAATAAGATATACCTCAGAACAATAATGTGGGATGGGCAAAAAGCAATCAAGATTGCTCAAAAATATGGCGCCACATATTGCGATATTAGAACAGAGCAGATCAAAAGACAGGAAATTCTAATAGAAAACGGTCAACTGGAGCAAGCATCAATACAATTTGATGGTGGGATTGGAATTCGTGTCCTATATGATGGGGCTTGGGGATTTTTTTCAACATCGGACGAATCAAAACTTGAAGTAGGCGTTGCGTCTGCAATAAAGGCAGCAAAAGTAACACCAAAGAAAAACAAGGTCGTCTTGTCAGAAATCCCAATACATCAAAAAACTGTAATGTATCCAGTTCAGATAAGGCCAGAAATCGAGAATATTGTAAAAACTGCATTTGACTGCGATAGCATAATGAAGGATAACAAGAAAATATCAAAAAGGCAGGTTTCTGCACAAATTACACATACTGAGAAGAATTTTGAAAGTAGCGATGGTGCAGCAATCATTCAAAATTATACTGATTGTACTATAGATTTGGTTGCAACTGCACATTACGACATAACGCAATCAGTCAACATTACAGAGGGAGGACGTGGAGGATTAGAAAAGCTTGGTAATGCGGCATCATCTGCAAAAGAGATATCAGACAAAGCTGTATCTCTCTTAGACGCCAAGTCTCCAAAAGAAGAAAAGACAACGCTTGTGATGAATCCTGATTTTGTGGCACTGCTTACGCATGAAATTTTGGGTCATCCATCAGAAGCAGATCGAGTTTTGGGAAAAGAGATGGCGTGGGCAGGCGGTTCATGGTGGTCAGGAATGCTTGGGCAAAAAATAGGCTCAGAATCACTAAGTGTAGTTGATGATCCAACCATTTCAGGAAGCCTTGGATGGTACGAGTATGATGATGAGGGAGTAAAATCCCAAAAAAAGAAGCTAGTAGAAAATGGAATATTGGCAAACCACATGCACAGTAGAGAAACTGCAAAAATTTTCGATACTACATCAAACGCCTCAATGCGTGCAACATCATATCATTTTATGCCGTTGATCAGAATGGCGTGCACGTGTATAGAGCCAGGAGACTGGAATGCAGATGAGATCATCAAAGACGTCAAAGATGGATATTATGTTTCCAACATGAAGGTTCCATCAATAGATATGAAACGCCACAACTGGAGCATTTCTGCACAATATGCAAATAAAATTGAAAATGGTGAGATAAAAGAACTATTACGCGATGTCATAATAGTCGGTACTGCTCCGGAATTTTTCTCATCAATTGATGCATGTGGTAAAGACTTTACAATACGACCCATAACAAATTGCGGAAAAGGTGATCCAATGCAACAAATGAAGATGGGAAACGGTGGACCCACAATACGAGGCGTGGCAACAATACGAGGTACGGGATGAGCATATCAGAAATCAGACAAGAAGTCATACATTGTACCAAATGCGAGTTATGCAAAACTCGCACAAATGCAGTTCCTGGAATAGGAAATCAGAACACCAAAGTAATATTCATTGGAGAAGCCCCTGGAAGAACAGAAGACATTAGAGGAGAACCATTTGTTGGCTCTGCTGGCAAAAAGCTAACAGATGCATTATTAAAAAATGGAATCTCTCGTAATTCCATATACATTACAAATGTAGTAAAATGTCGTCCTCCAAATAATAGAGTTCCAACTGAATCGGAGCGTGCATCATGCAGGCAATACTTGGAGGCTGAAATTGCCGCAATCAAGCCAGAGATAATCTGTATTTTGGGCAACACCGCAAGCAATTCTATTTTGGGCCAAGGTGAAATAACAAAAAATCGTGGCAAAATAATAGAAAAAAATGGGATCAACTATTTTCTGACATTTCACCCTGCTGCAGTAATTTACAATCAAGAACTTGGTGCAATATTTGAATCAGATATCGCTACACTAGCAAAAATTATACAAAAATGAGACTAGATAGGAAATTTTATTCACAAGACACAATCCAAGTCGCGCGGCAATTGCTTGGAAAGACTCTGGTCAGAAAGATAGGCAAGACTACAATATCTGGCATAATAACAGAAACCGAAGCATATAGACAGTCAGATGATCCTGCAAGCCATGCATACCGAGGAATAACAGAAAGAAACCGCGCAATGTTTGAAAATGTTGGATGTGCATATGTGTATTTTACATATGGAATGTATCATTGCGTCAATGTCGTAGCAAGAAACAAGAATTATTCGGCAGGCGCTGTTTTGATTCGTGCATTACTACCAAAAACAGGCACCCATGTCATGATGAAAAACAGAAATACAAACAATGTGAATAATCTTACTAACGGTCCAGGCAAACTAACAATGGCATTAGATATAACAAAAAAACAATACGGTGAAGACTTGGTAAATTCAAAATTACTATACATTACAGATGGAATTGAAATAGCAAAAATAATTTCTGGTCCAAGAATTGGAATAAAAGCTGGTCTGGACAAAAAGTGGAATTTTAGAATCTAATCGTCATCTTTTTGTATAGTCCAAGGTGCAAATCTGCCCAAGAGTTTTTCCCAGTTTAGGCGCAAGACCGCAAAAACCGAGCCCACCATTATGCCTACAAATACTGCAACGCCAACGTAAATCACGGTTGGGTCCTTGATGTCCTCTAGTAATGGATCTACGTAGTTCATTCCAAAATAATGCGAGATCAGAACTATGACATAACACAGAATGATTTTGCCAACTAGAGTAGAAATGAAAAACCGTAGTGGATTGTACTTTGCTAGTCCTAATGGAATATAGATTAGATCGTCAGGAATCGGGGTGGCCGCTGCAATAAATGCAGCTGCTGCTCCGTATCTTTTTACTAGTCTTTCAAATGGCTTCATTCTTTGTCTGGTTTTTTCCGTAATGATTCTTCTGCCCTCATACGATATGAAAAAAATGATTTGTTTTGCTATTGTTGATGCAATTGCGGCACTCAGTGCCAAATAATGAATGTTGAACTTGTTGCCTGCAGACAGGGTAGCCAATAAAATGAAAGAAGGTAATGGGACAAATGGGATGAGTGAGCCAAAAAAGCTTATCAGTATTAAACCAACATAGCCAACCTCGTCGGCAAATGGGAAGATAACTGATAAATCCACAAAGTTTTGAGGTGCAGGATGATTATTAAGCCATTATTGTAACTCACCATGAGATTAAAATAGAATAATTTGGCAAAAATAGAAAATGGCAAGAAAGAATCTAGAGGAAATCTGCAATAAAATCTCGATGATTAGCCCGTACATTAGATTTGTTGGCATAATCAACACTCGTGGTGAGTTATTAGCGTACAGACGACGTCAGAACATGACTCCTCTGCTTGATTCAACTGCTACGAAAAACCAGTTTGCCCACATTGCCATAAAAACAGACATGGAGTCAAAATTTGATAAAAGTCTGGGTGCAATCCAGTTTGTCTGGGAGGAGCGAAAAAAAGTTCAGACCATTTCGTTTGCTATAAAGAGAAACCGAGTTTGGGTTTCAATTGACAAAAAGGTAATCCGAACAGAAATGCTTCGAATTATCGATGCTTGTTTCTCTATTGTGAAAAACTACTCGTAGAGCCAGCACTGCACATAGCCAGAATCTGTCTTGGTGTGAATAGTGTCATTTTTGCATTTGTCTATTACTTGTGGGCAACGGTCTGCAAAGCGGCATCCTGGCTTTGGGTTTAGAAGACTAGGAGGGGTGCCTACAATGTATTGCGGTTTTGCAGTATCATGTAACCTCGGAATTGATTTGATTAATGCTTGAGTGTATGGGTGTTTTGGGTTTTGCAATATTTGCTGTGCAATGCCAAACTCCACCATTTGTCCTGCATACATGATTCCAATTTTTTCACAGATTTCAGAAATTACTGCCAAATCATGGGATATTACAACAAATGAGACTCCTTGTTTTTTTAGCGATTTGAACAAGTTTAGGATTTGTGATTGTACCAAAACATCCAGTGCTGTTGTTGGCTCATCTGCAATGACTAGCTTTGGTTTTAACAGCAACGCCATTGCAATTATTACTCGTTGTTTCATTCCTCCTGAAAGCTCGTGCGGATATTTTGTCAGGACTGACTCGTCTAGTCCTACTTGATTCAGCAGTGATTTCATCAAATTTTTGTGGTTTTGATTCAATTGATGTTGTTTTAGGACCTCAGAGAATTGTTGTGATATTGTATATACTGGATCTAGTGAATTCATTGCACCTTGAAAGATCATTGAGATCTGTTTCCAGCGATATTTGGAATCAAACTCCTCATCTGATATGTCCAGAATTGATTTGCCATCAATCATTACTGTGCCAGACTGTATAGTTCCGCCTGGAATTGTCCTAATTATTGATAACCCAAGTGTGCTTTTACCACATGCACTCTCGCCAACTATTCCTATTGATTCTCCAGAACTAATTGAGAATGAGACGTTTTGAACTGCATTTACCGATCCCTTTTCAGTATTGTATACGGTGTTTAGATTTTGCACAGATAGAAAATCCATGAGATCTGTTTTTGGCCAAAGGCAACATTTAACTTTGTTTTATTTTGGACTTGATATACTGGACAACACAGTAGAGTTTGAGGAAAAAAGATGAGATTCAAAAAAACACATGACATTGATCAAATTACAATATCACTAGAGGGAAAACAAGTTGTAATTGGAGGATGGGTAGAAGACTTGCGCAAATTAGGCAAAATGTCATTTCTGACTGTGCGTGACGTTACTGGTCTTGCGCAGATAATTGTCAAAGACATTACATTACCAGAAGACCTGACTAGACAAACGGTAGTAATGATACAGGGACTGGTCCAAGCCACTAAAGCTCGTGATTTTGCGTTTGAGATTAAAGCAGAGGCAATTGATATTTTGACCAAAGCCGTTCATCCATTACCAATTGATCCTATTGGAAGACTGGAATCAAACATTGACAATAGACTAAATGCTCGCGCACTTGACTTGCGCAATCAGCGAGTTGCAGCCATATTCAAGATTCGCTCTGCGGTTTTGGCGTCATTACGCAAAACATTTTTGGAAAAAAGATTCATAGAGATAACAACACCAAAGATAATCGGTAGTGCAAGCGAAGGCGGTGCAAACCTGTTCTCGTTGGAATATTTTGGCAAAAAAGCATACCTTGCACAATCTCCGCAACTATACAAAGAACAAATGACAATAGGACTAGAACGCGTATTTGAGATTGCGTCATTTTATAGAGCAGAAAAATCCCACACCGGACGTCATTTATCAGAATTTACATCAATTGATCTAGAAGCTGCATTCATGGATTACACAGATGTCATACAAATTCTAGAGGATTTGGTAGTGCAGGTTTTCCGAAATGTTATTGCCAACTGTCAAAAAGAACTTGAGATACTAGAAAGAAAATTAGAAGTGCCAAAGACACCATTTGAAAGAATAACATACACTCAGATAATTGAGGAACTCTCAAAGAAAGGAGTTGCACTCAAATGGGGCGATGATTTGCTTGACTCGCATTTGAAAATGGTTGGCGAATCTCATCCAGGACTGTTCTTTTTGCTTGATTGGCCAATGGCGCTAAAACCATTTTACATTCATCCTAAGGATGACGATCCTAAAATTTCACGCTCATTTGATCTGCAATACGGTCATCTGGAACTATCATCTGGAGGCAGAAGATTGCATGATCCTGCCACACTAAAGGCTCGAATTGCAGAACAAGGATTGGACCCTTCCACATTTGAGGACCATTTACGGTCATTTGATTGGGGCATGCCTCCGCACTCTGGATGGGGAATGGGCCTTGATAGATTAATGACAGTAATAGTTGGAATGGATAATGTTCGTGAAGTGGTGCTGTATCCTCGCGACCCAGAACGACTTTCTCCATAAACAAATTAAGTTCATTATACATTATAGGATATTGGGCATATGCGAATTTTGCAATTCTGTATTCGGGGATAGAAAGTGCTATTTTTGTCGCAAAACAGTTTGCACATCATGTATGACTGACGATCATAGTAGATGTAAAAAATGCTACATTACAAAAAGAAAGCTGTCATGGAAGCAAATCATAAAGAAAAACAAGCTCATCGTGGGCTTTGTTGCATTTATTTGGTTTTATGCAGTGTTTCCTGGGCCGCTCATTCCGGGATTGCACTCTGGATACTATGTGGTGTTTGTAATAGCGGCCATTGTATGCATGATACCATTGTGTATGATGATGTTTTTTTGGTCGCGCAATCCGCCATCGTCTGATGTAAAATAATTTTTGTTGCGGTTTCGCACTTTTTACACATAACCCACCCCCAGCACCACAAAATTTGCCTATACCCATATTTGCCTTAACAAAACGTTGGAAAATAACTGTAGACGACATCTTTGAGGGAATGGAACTTAAAACCTAATCATATAGGAACTGCCAACAAATCCGAACTATAACAAAGAAATTATTTCTTTTGTAAATTCTAACGTAGTTTTTGTTCCGCCAATATCTTGTGTCTTCATACCTTTATTGACTACACCATACACTGCAGATTCTAATTTCTTGGCAACATCAAAACATTTGGAATCATTGTGTTTTTTACCTAACCATTCTAACATCATTTTTGCAGACAAGATAAACGAAGACGGGTTTGCAATTCCTTTGCCAGCAATGTCGAATGCCGCACCATGTACAGGCTCAAACAAAGCAAAATCATCACCAATATTTGCAGCTGGCGCCATTCCAAGTCCTCCTACCACTTCGGACGATTCGTCAGATAAAATATCGCCAAATAGATTTGTTGTAACTATTACATCAAAGGTTTCCGGTCTGCGAATCAAATTCATTGCGCATGCATCAACATACATCTGATCAAATTGTATGTCAGAATACGATTTTGCAACGTCTGCACAGACCCGAGAAAACAATCCGTCTGTCTTTCTCATTACGTTTGATTTGTGAACGCATGTAACTCGTTTTTTCCCATTTCTCATCCTTGCTGTCTCAAATGCATATTTTGCAATTTTTGCAGAAGCCTTTTCTGAAATTATCCTAAATGCGACTGCTGCGCCCTGCGTCTCAAATTCCTGTCCAGTATACAAGTCTTCTGTGTTTTCCCGAACAATTACCATATCGATTCCATCCTTTAGTGCACTCATTCCAGGGTACGATTTTGCAGGTCTGATATTGGCATACAAGTCAAGCATCCTTCTCAACACCACAATAACATCTGCAGCAGATTCTCCAACTGGGGCTTTCATGCAGACATCAGACTTTTTGATTGCATCAAGCGTCTGATCAGGCAATGCTTTTCCATACTGCTTTAGCGCAATGTCACCGGCTAGCAATTTCTGTATGTCAAATTTTACATCAGATTTGTCATGAATTGTATTCAAGACAGAAATTACAGATTCTGATAATTCAGGTCCAATACCATCTCCGGTGATTAACGAAATCTTGTACAAGTGTAGATTCAGCCCCCTCTAGCTGTCGAGTTTTTTCTGCTTTAGTGTGTTTTTGAACATTATCCTGTTGATGCCTTCAATTACTGCCTGAACGCTTGTAGTCACAATGTCCTCTCCAATTGATTTTGCGGCAGCCACGTTTCCGTACGCATCCTCAACTTTAATGGTAACCTCACAGAGTGCATCTGCGCCTCCGGAAATAGAGTCTAGCTTGTATTCCTTTACTCGAACCTTGGCAATTTCTCCGGTGGTTTTCTGAATGGCATTAATTGCCGCATCTACAGGACCTACCCCAAAGTCGGTTCCGCTGTAATCAGTGCCGTCGATATTCAGCTTGACAAATGCATATGGCATTGTGCCAATACCTGTAGAGACTGAAAATCCCGTTAGCTGGACTATTCTCTTTATTGTGTGCTCTGAGAGAATTTCATTGGCTATTGCTAGCAAGTCGACTTCGGTCATTTGTTTTCCTTGGTCTCCTTGTGCCTTTACTTTGTCAAGAATCTGTTTTAGCTGGTCTTCGCTTGCTTTTACTCCGTATTCTTCAAGCATTGCAGAGACTCCGTGAATTCCTGCGTGTTTGCCTACTTGGAGCCAGCGAGTTCTGCCCACTAGTTCTGGACTGATTGGTTCGTATGTTAATGGATTATTGAGAATTCCATGGGTGTGAATACCGGATTCATGGCCAAATGCATTTTCGCCAACGATTGCTTTGTTTGGCTGGACCTTGATTCCAACCAGATTTGAAACAAACTTTGAAGTATCATACAATAGTTTGGTGTTGATGCCAGTCTCCCATTTTTGATCACCAAATTGCAAGCATTGCAATGCCATGACAAATTCTTCTAGTGATGCATTACCTGCTCTTTCTCCAATTCCGTTTATTGTTACATGTGCGCATGATGCACCGGCCTGAATACCAGATATTGCGTTTGCAACTGCTAGTCCAAAATCATTGTGACAGTGAACAGAAATCGGAAGATGTGTTGCATTGATTGCGTCTTTAGTAATTTCTGCAATGTATTGTGGTGTTGAATAACCTACAGTGTCTGGAATGTCGATTCTGTCTGCTCCTGCCTTTGCCACTTCAGAAAAGACATGCTTTAGAAATGTCCTGTCAGTTCTAGTAGCATCCTCTGCTGAGAATTCTACTTGTAATCCGTGTGATTTGCCATATTGTACTGCCTCGATTGCTTTTTCTAGTGCTTGCTCTCGAGTCATCTTTAGCTTGTACTGCAAGTGAATGTCAGATGTTGCAATAAAGGTGTGAATGTATTTTAGACCGCAGTCAATTGCCGCGTCAATGTCTTTTTTGTTGGTTCTTGCAAGACCACAAAGTTCTGCACGTAGTCCTGCCTTTGTGATTAGCTTGATTCCTTGTTTCTCTCCTTCAGATATTACTGGAAAACCAGTCTCGATTGCATCTACTCCTAGCTCGTCTAGTCTTTTTGCTATTGATAGTTTTTTTTCAGGAGATAATGCAACCCCTGGGGTTTGCTCTCCGTCTCGTAGTGTGGTATCAAATATTCTAACTCGCACTAGTCCCCACCCCTTTGTAATGCGGCAGCCCCTGTTCTTGCAATGTCTAGTATTTCATATGGTGCAAGTAACTCTTGAAGATTGTTAATGTGATCAGGCGTGGAAGTCAATTCCACTATAATAGAGTCCTTTCTTGCATCATGAACTTTGGCGCCAAACGAATTTGCAATGTTATTGATTTCCATAGAATCTGATGGCTTTGAGATTTTGACTCTAAACAACGATAACTCCCTGAATATTGTTTTTTTGTCGTCTAGTCGTTTTACCTCTATTGTGTCAATCATTTTGTCTAGTTGCTTTACAATTTGTGAAATTTGTTTTTCATCACCTATTGTAGTAATTGTCATTTTGGAAAATTCCGGATTTTCAGTTACTCCTACAGATATTGAATCAATGTTAAAGTTCCTTGATCTAAACAAATGAGTCACCTTGAATAGTATTCCTGGCTTGTTTTCCACTAAAATTGATAGTATCGCCCACACCATTGTATCCACCTATGACGGTAGTATCATGTCCTTAAGTGATGTACCAGGAGCTACAAACGGCAAGACATCTTCTTCTGGGTCTATTGGAATGTCAATTACTGTTGCAACATCTGATTTGAGTCCGGATTTTATTGCATTTCCTAATTCTTCTAGATTACCGACTCGAATTCCTTGTGCTCCATATGATTCTGCTAATTTACAATAGTCTGGACATTGTTTTTGATCAACTCCAATCATTCTTCTGTCATAGAACGTTCTTTGCCACTGTGCAACCATTCCTAATGTGTAATTGTTTACCAAGAATACAATGACTGGCAAATTATCCAATACTGAAGTAGCTAACGAGTTTTCTGTCATGTTGAAACTGCCATCACCTGCAATATCGACTACAGGCAAGTCTGGGCGAGCTGCTTTTGCGCCAATTGCTGCTGGGAATCCCCAACCCATAGTGCCAAGGCCTGTTGAGCTAAAGAAAGTACCAGGATGTATCACATCATAGAATAATGATGCCCACATTTGGTGCTGGCCTACTTCGGTAGTAACAATAGATTGGTGTGGCATTACCTCGCGTAGCTTTCGCAATATTCTTGCTGCAGTCAATTCTCCTGGATGTAGCTTGAGATTTTCTCGCCAGTATTCTTTGACTTCGGTTATGTGTTTTAGCCATGTATTGTCTTCTGATTGTTTGAGTGCTTTTTGCATCAATAGTTTTACAAATATTCTAAGTGATGCTTTGACATCGCCAACTATTGCAACGCTTGTTGTTTGGTTTTTTCCAATCTCTGCTGGGTCTACATCCAAATGTATGATTTTGAGATTTTTCTCAAATTCGTCAAATCTTCCAACGGATCTGTCAGAGAACCTTGTTCCAATTGCCAATACGCAATCAGCTTCTGACATTATCTTGTTTGCCTCTGCATGTCCATGCATTCCTATTGGACCCAAGGACAACGTATGGGTTTCTGGGAATGCGCCTTTGCCTTTGAATGTGGTTACCACGGGAATCATTAGCATTTCTGCAAGGGATTGCAATTCAGCAAATGCTGACGATATGATAACTCCTCCTCCAGCTAGTATGACCGGCTTGGACGAGGATAGTAATAGTTTGATTGCTTTTTCTATAGATGTAATGTCTGGATCAGTCCAAGGATGATATCCACGAATTTTGACTTCTTCTGGAAATTGGATCTCTGCCTCATTTGTCTGAACGTCCTTTGGAATATCAATTAGTACTGCGCCAGGTCTTCCAGTTTCTGCAATGTAAAACCCTTTTTTGACTACCTCTGGAATGTCGACTGCCCTTACTGGTTGAAACGAGTATTTTACAACAGGGTTTGCAATACCTATGATGTCACTTTCTTGGAATGCATCGCGTCCAATCATTGCTGTTGGCACCTGTCCAGTTATGGCAACCATTGGTGAAGAATCTGCATTTGCAGTTGCAAGTCCTGTTACTATATTGGTGGCGCCAGGACCAGAGGTTGCAAAACAGACACCTGCCCGTCTTGATACTCTACCATAGCCGTCTGCCATATGTGCAGCAGATTGCTCATGTCTTACTAGGATATGTCTGATGTTGCTCTTGTAGAGCTCATCATACATTGGAAGGTTTGCACCTCCCGGTAGGCCAAAGATCTCCTTTACTCCTTGTTTTTCTAATGCTTTGATTAACGCCCTAGCGCCTGAAAGTTTTTCCATAATTTATTCACCACAAAAACGCGCTGTAGTATAAATTTACAGCACCAGCTCGACTAGTACCAAAAGTGGTGCTGTCAAGCTATATGTCATGTTCAAGTTAAGACATCAAAATTATTCATATAAAGATTGCTTGGTATTTTGAAGCCAATATCAAGGCTTAAAATCAGAACAGGCTCAACAAATTCTACTTGTCAGACAGAGAAGACATCATAAGAATAATCGAGACATTCTTTGAGGCAGGAAAGACCAAGGATCTCACACCACTGCGAGAAATTCAGCTAAACGATCCAGCATTCTCATCATTTTCTGACTTGCCGCCATATGACCTAAAAGACTACAAGACATCAGTGGAGCTGGAAGAGCTGCGATTTGTCTCAATCTCAGATTATGATTATACAATTCGAAATCCAAAGATTAGCTTGTTTGGAGATGTTGCAGTTGTTGCTTTTGAGCTTACTCAAAAAGGAATGCTAGTCGACACCAAGGCATACACCGGAGAATTTATGGAAATTCAGGGGCGGGCCACCTTTGTCCTAGTCAAAAAAGAAAGCTGGAAAATAGCTCACATTCATCTATCAAAAATTTCCTAGATTAGAAAATTTTATTGTGTTTTTGCTGAAGCTGGTGCCGGAGTTGCGGGTTGTGCAGCAGGTTTTGCCTGTGGTTTTTGCACCGGTTTGTTTTGCGGTTTGCCTTGTTGTTTGTTTTGTGGTCTTTGATTTGGTTTTTGTGATCTCTGTTGCGGTTTGCCTTGGCTTGGTTTTTGTTGGTGTGGTCTCTGTCCTGGTCTGTTTTGGTTTTGTGGACGTTGTTGGTTTCTGTTTTGATTATACTTGTTTTGATTTGGCCTATTCTGGTTTGGTCTATTTTGCTGAGGCCTGTTTCCTTGTGGTCGGTTTTGATTAAAGCCGCCTTGGTGTTGTTGTGGTGGTTGACCCTTTGCCAGCTGTTGGAATAGATTGTATGCTTGGTCTAGAGTATAATTAGAGTGAACTATGGCTCGTACGGCTCTAATCATTGCTACTGGGAATTGAGATTGCCAAATGTTTCGTCCCATGTCCACACCTGCTGCTCCTGCTTTGATGGAATTGTATGTTAATTCTAATGCATCGCGTTCTGGGATTTTTGGTCCGCCTGCTACAATTATAGGCACTGGGCAAGAGTTGACTACTTTTTGGAAATCATCGCAATAATATGTCTTAACCATGTGTGCACCAAATTCAGCTGCAATTCTGCATGATAATGATAGATATCTTGCATCACGTTTTGCAAGCTCTTTTCCTACGGCAGTTACTGCCAATACGGGCAGGCCATATTCTTCTGCCTCATTTACCAAATTGCCAAGTCCGACAAGAGATTTGTGTTCGTATTTTGCGCCAACAAAGATAGACATTGTTACTGCTGTTGCGTTAATTCTAATTGCATCCTTGATGCTTGTGGTAATCTCTTCGTTTGATAGGTCTTCACCAATGATACTTGCACCACCAGATACTCGTAATACTATTGGTACAGGATAATTTGGATCAACTGAGCTTCTAACTACACCTCGTGTTACCATCAATGAATCACAGTATCTTACGATTGGTGCAATTGTTCTTCTTGGTACTTCGAGTTTTTCTGTAGGCCCTAGAAAATAACCATGATCTACTGCAAGCATTACGCCTCTGCCATTGTTTGGCTTGAGAATGCTTGCCATTCTGCTTTTTAGTCCGTAATCCATACCTGTAAAAATCGACGATTTGTGACCCTTCTTAATCTTTTCCTATCCGTTGATGACTATCTTCATTGCACCTTGACCAGTATGCGCATGCTCAAATGCTTGTTGTGATTGTTCTAGTGTGTATCTATGTGTGATCAGTTTTTTTGCAACTACTTTGCCTGACGCAATAAGATCTAATGCTTGCTTGGTATCTTTATCAGATGCTGCATAGCTTGGAACTATGGTTAATTCCTTAGAATAAACAACGCTCATGTCAATATCCAGAGTAGCACCTTTTGATGGAACCCCAAACAGCACTATTGTTCCACCCTTTCTTGTCAGCGCAATGGCATCAGATATTGCTTGTAATGCGCCAGTTGCCACTATAGACACATCAACACCCTGATTTTTTGTCGATTCTAGTATTTTCTTAGACGATTCTGGCGAGCCAGACTTTAATGGAGTTGCTCCAATAGATTTAGCAAAATTCAGTCTGAAATCATTAATGTCTAGTGCAAACACTTGGGAAAACGCGTTTGCCTGTGCAAGCATCACATGCATCATTCCAGTAGGTCCTGCCCCAAAGATTGCCGCAGTGTCTCCTTTTTTGTATGCAAATTTGTTCCAAGAGCGCACACAGCAAGCTAGCGGTTCAATCATTGCAGCTTCTTCAAACGACATTGAATCTGGGATCTTCAAAACTCCTCCATGAGAAACATTCCATTCGGGAACTAGATATTCTTCAGATAATCCACATGGAGACAAATTAGTTTCATAATATTTTGGACACATGGTTTCATTTCCATGATTGCAAAGATGACATGAATAACACGGGACATGATGGTGTGTAAAGACGCGGTCACCTTTTTTGAATTCTTTAACGTTTACACCAACTTCAAGTATTAGACCGGCTGGCTCGTGTCCTAGCTTCATTGAGGGTTGGCCATATTTTCCAAATACCTTTTCCACATCAGAGCCACAAATACCGCAAGACTGCATTTTTACCAAGACATCTCCAGTGCCAAGGACAGGTTTTGCAGTATCAGATATTTCGACTGTTGCAGGGCCTTCAACAAAAGCTGTCTTCATTTGATTTGCAATGGTACAATCAGTATATCTACATTAACGGCTAGACGCCAAGAATAGTCTTGAGCATTTTTCTATAGTCAACTTCTTTTTTCTCAGATCCTGATGCTGGTAATGCAAAGATCAATGGTTTTGATTTTGTTGCGCGCAGTTTGGTAAGTTCTGTGTTAATTGGAGTAGACATGTCTTCGGATATCAATACTAGACCAACATCTGGATCGTCTGCTAGTTTTTTTATCTCTGAAAATGCCGTTTGTGGGCTATCTGCTATTATTCCCTGTACTCCAGCAAGCTGAAAACTTGTAACAAATATTCTACTGCCAATGGTTACAATCTTCACGATTTTGTGCCTGCATGTACCAATTTAACCGTTTTTTCTGATTTCAAAACGTTGATTTAGCAATATCATGCCAACCCAGTAAATGTCACTTGATAATACCAAGACAATCTACTTGTTTGTACATGGAAGAATGGATCTGATGCAAAAATCAGTTGATGCTCTCGTGTCCAAGGGATTCTCAAAAGACAAGATAATATCTGCTGTACCAACGAAGGTGGGCCAAGTTGGCGAGTACATGGCAATGCTTTGGATGCCTCCAAACCCAGACCACATCAAGATACAAAAAATAACCAAAGTCGATCCAGTCGAACCACAGGGGATGATTGGCCTTTGGAAAGGCGTTGCAAAAGAAGACATCACTACAATTCCGCTATAATTTTTTACCAAAAACGGAAAGAAAATTAGAAAAAATAATATTAATGCACAATTTATGGCATAGCTAATGACGATCAAACTTGCATGCCATGATTATGGATTTGAATGCGATTTTGTCTTGGAAGGAAGAAAAAGCTTATCACTGTTAAGAAAGCTCAGAGAACACTTTGACACAGAACATGGGATTGATTATTCTGATGAAGCCATAATTCAGATGGTAGTAAACAGAGGGCATTCCAGAGAGTCCATTAGAAACGAGTAATCAAATTTCAGAAACAAGCCCTTTTACAAAATTTGTGTATTCTTCATCTGAAAATTCGACATATTCTATTTCATGTTGTTTTTGTGCCATCTTGAGTGAATCCAAGTGATAGCAGGTTTTGGTCTTGCCAAAGTAGAATCCTTCACAAGAACAATAATCATATTCTGGCGCAAGCCAATGTTCTTTTCCCATGCCAACTACGGTCCAGATTTGACGCTTGCTTGGCTCAAAAATATGACATTTTACTCGGCGCTCCGACACAATGACTGAGGTTTTTTCTTTTTCTGGCAACAAGAATTTAATGCAAATTGCTTTGTATTATTTTTTGATGAAGACTATGCCCATATCTGGAGAAGCTGCTCTAGTCCTAGAAGGACAAAAAAAACATTTGGTGTTAACTGATCTGCACATTGGATTTGAAGGAGATCTTGCTCAAAACAAGATCTTTGTTGGCAAAAATACCACACTAAACGAATCAATTCAGAAGATCACCTCGTTAATTGATTCGATAAATCCAGATTCACTAATTCTGCTTGGAGATGTAAAATCTGGTATTTCCAGAATTTCAAAATCAGAGTGGAGTGATGTGCCGCAGTTATTATCAGTACTTGCAGAAAAGACAGAAACAATACTAATCCCAGGAAATCACGATGCCAACATTTCCCATCTAGTGCCAGATAGCATCACCATGATTAGTTCGCTTGGAATGATACTAGAAGACACATTGCTAACACATGGACATACAATGCCCACCAAGAATTATTCACATGTCTCCAGAATTGTGATGGGTCATGTTCATCCAGTGTTTTTTGATGAGAACTCCATACTAAATGGACAACGAGTGTGGGTTTCAATCAAAACCCAAAAGGAAAACATCTTTCCTTCAGAATCCGGAGATTTTGAGATAATTATAGTGCCATCGTTTAATCGGTATTTTTATGCGACCAAGAAAAAAACCTACAAAAAATCAATCTCACCAATCATTGAAAAGATCAAAGGAGTATCATCTGCAAAAATAGTCACACTTGATGGAACCATTATAGGCGACGAATCACTGTTATCCCAAGTAATCTAATACATTCATTCTTATTTGGATTACCAGGTCTCACAAGCATGTCGTATGACAAAAAAATGTACCCATGTACTTGCTCAGACTGTGGCAAAGCATCTGAGGTACCTTTTGAACCAAAGCCAGACAGACCTGTATATTGCAGAGAATGCCTGCCAAAACACCAAAAACCAAGATTTCAAAAAAGATACTAAAGCTTAGTTGAATCTTTTTTTATTATTTTCAGTTTCTGACCTATATTGGATCGTATGGGTCTAACGCTTTTTTTGTAGTCTCATTATGGGTCATCCATTCTAGGGTTTTGACAAACGATTCTGCAAGTTCTGTTGTGGTAAGAACCGGAATGCCAAGCTCAATTGCCTTTCTTCTAATTTGGTATTCATCATTTAGCATTCCTACATATTTTTCCAAAGTTGACGTGGACGGGATGTTTATTATGAAATTGATTTTTCTCTCGTATAACAAATCAGATATGTTTGGCTTGCGTTCAGGCTCTGAGATTTTGTGCACGATTTGCACATCGCCAATGTGTTTTTCTGTTAAAAATTCTGCAGTGTGCTCTGTTGCTAAAATTTTGAATCCAAGATGTTTTAGAGTAGCCATTGTTTGAAGCATTTTTTCTTTATTTTCTGCACCACCAATTGTGATTAGTGCAGTGCCTGTCTTTGGTAGATGATATCCAACAGAAACCAGTCCTTTTGATAACGCATCGTAAAAGCTGTCTCCAAAACATGCCGCTTCTCCAGTTGATTGCATTTCCACGCCAAGCACAATATCGGCCCCATCAAGCTGCATAAATGAAAACTGCGGCATCTTTATTCCATGAGTTGTAGTTTTCTTCCACTTGTCGTGAGGAATTTTTGGTAATTCCTTTCCTAATACAGCTTGGGCTGCCAAGCTGATTAGGTTTGTTTTTATCAGTTTGGAAACAAAGGGCATAGAACGCGATGCTCTAATGTTTAATTCTATTACGTAGACCTGATCATTGTGTATTAGAAATTGCAAATTAAATGGGCCGCGAATGTTAAACGATTTTGCAATTCTTGTAGCATAATCAGTAATGGTTTCAACTTGTTTGTTTGATAATCTCCATGGAGGAATGACCATCATTGCATCACCAGAATGTACTCCTGCTGCATCGATGTGTTCTACTAGAGCCCCAATGAAGACATTTTTTCCATCAGAAACTCCATCCACGTCAACTTCCAAAGAATTCAGCATGAATTTTGTTATAACGACTGGATGATCCGGAGATAATGTGGTTGCCTCTCCAACGTATCTAGACAATTCCTCTTGTGACCAAACTACTTTCATTGCTGCCCCAGACAGGACATACGACGGTCTAACTAGCACAGGATAGCCAACTTTTATTGCAAACGACTTTGCGTCCACAAAATTGGAAAATGCCTGCCATTTGGGTTGTTTTATGTGCAGCTTATCCAAAACCGCGCTGAATTTAGAGCGGTCCTCTGCTCTGTCAACGTCTTCTGCAGATGTACCAAGCAGTTTGATTCCTGATTTTGCCAGCTTTGGTGTGAGATTGTTTGCTGTTTGTCCGCCTACCGATGTTACAACACCTTTGGGATTTTCCATGTCCACAATATCCAAGATTCGCTCCAAGGTTAGCTCCTCAAAGTACAGCCTAGAGCAAATATCATAATCAGTAGATACTGTTTCAGGATTACAGTTCACCACAACTACATTAGATTCGCCGTTTTGCTGCAGCCCCCAAACCATGTTGACTGTTCCCCAGTCAAATTCCACAGAACTGCCAATTCTGTATGGTCCTGCACCCAATACAATTACGCCTTGCTGATCAGATGATACTGTGACATCGTTCTCATATCCACCATAAGTCATGTACAGGTAGTTTGTCTTTGCTGGCCATTCTGCGGCAAGAGTATCTATTTGTTTGACTACTGGCAACACTCCCATGTCTTTGCGAATTTTTCGCACCTCCATGTCGTCTTTATTTATAGCACGAGCTATTTGCTTGTCAGAAAAGCCAAGATGTTTTGCTTTTCTCATCAGGTCTTTGTCTAGCGGTTTTTGTTGTAGCGATATTTCAACATCTACAATGTTTTTGATCTTTTCAATAAACCACGGATCAATAAATGAGAGTTTTTGGATTTTTTCAACTGACATTCCTTTACGCAGTCCAGCTGCAACATAATACAAAACTCTGTCATCAGCATTTAGCAGATGATTTTCAATGTCCTCGATTTCAATGTCTTTGCCGCTGTTTCTGTTCAATACTAGACCGTCGTTTCCAATGTCAAGCATTCTAATCGATTTTTGAAGAGACTCCTCAAAGGTGCGTCCAACTGCCATAACCTCGCCTACTGACTTCATTGTTGGGCCAAGCTTGCGGTTTGCACGCTCAAATTTTGTAAAGTCCCACCTAGGATGCTTTACTACAGCATAGTCCAAGGATGGCTCAAAGCATGCAGTCGTAGTTTTTGTTATGTGGTTTACTAGTTCCGGCAGGGTATGGCCAAGGCCTATCTTTGCAGACATGTATGCAAGAGGATATCCAGTTGCCTTACTAGCAAGAGCCGATGATCTGGACAATCTAGGATTTATTTCGATTGCGACGTATCTGTCAGATTTTGTGTCCATAGCAAACTGGATGTTGCATTCGCCAACTATTCCCACATGTTTTGTTCCGCGCAAAGCTGCTGAGCGCAACATGTGGTATTCTCTATTATCTATGGTCTGAGATGGTGCAACTACAATGTTATCGCCAGTGTGTACTCGCATTGATAAAACATTTTCCATGTTACAAACAATGACGTTGTTTCCCTCATAGTCCTGCATTACTTCGTATTCGATTTGTTTCCAATGGCCAATGTATTCTTCGATTAAAACTTGGTGGACCAGACTCGCATTTAGCCCGCGCTCTACAATTTCGTGCAGCTCGATTTCATTGTGTGCAACTCCACCACCTCGCCCACCCAAAGTATAGGCAACTCGTATAATTACTGGATATCCAAGTTCCTCTGCCGCCTTTTTTGCATCCTCAAATGTATTGACGGTTTTGGATTTCAGTATCGGAACACCGCACTCGGACATCGAGTCCTTGAATAGCTGTCTGTCCTCGGTTTTCTGGATTCCTGGAATTTGTGTTCCCAGTACTTGGACATTGTATTTTTTCAATACATCCTCTTCGGCAAGTTTTACGCCGCAGTTTAGAGCAGTTTGTCCGCCATATCCCAACATTATCCCGTCTGGTCTTTCAGATTCTATTATAGAAGAGACATACTCTGGAGTAACTGGAAGCAAGTACACCTTGTCTGCAAACCTAGTGTCAGTCTGAATGGTTGCGATATTAGGATTGATCAGTACTGATTTCAGACCGTCTTCGTGTATGGCCTTGAGGCACTGGCTACCGGAGTAGTCGAATTAGCGGTCGTTTTTGCGACTTTCGCCTGCTTCTCCGATTTTGATTGCCCCACTACCTAGAACTAGGATTTTTTTCAGATTCTCATTTTTGATTTTGTTTCCCTCCCTTTATCAAAGAATCAAGCTCTTCGAAAACAAATTTGCAGTCATATGGGCCAGGCGATGCCTCTGGATGAAATTGCACTGCAATTATTTTTTTGAGCTTGTGTCGAATTCCTTCTACCGTATTATCATCAGTGTTTGTAAACCATAAATCAAAGTCTGTTTTGTCAAGCGAGTTAGGATCAATGCAGTAGCCATGGTTTTGTGATGTGACATAGACTTGCTTGTTTTGCAGATTAAGACAAGATTTGTTTTGTCCTCGATGTCCATATTTGAGCTTGTAAGTACTAGCTCCACCGGCTAGGCCAATTATCTGTGCGCCAAGACAAATTCCAAGTGTTGGAATATTATTTTGAATCAAGTTCTTTGCAATTTCAATTGTTTCAGGGCAGGCTTCAGGATCCCCAGGACCATTACTTAGTACAACTCCCTTTGGATTGTATTTCATAATATCAGAATACGTTGCATTCCATGGAACCTTGACTACCTTGTATCCAAGATCATGGACATTTCTTAGTATGGCGTTTTTTACACCAGTATCTACAACTACTACACAGTCTTGTTCTTGTCCAAATGTTTGGACTTGTTTTGTAGAGACAGCGTCCATGAATTTTTCTTCGGCATATGGTTTTGCAGATGCAATCTCTTTTTTGATCTGTTCTACATTAATTTCAGAGTCAGATACCACAAGTGCTGCCATTGTTACTCCACTTGTTCGCAGTTTTTTTGTCAGCTCACGTGTATCAATATCGGAAATGCCTGGTATACCTTCTTTGTACATCCACTCATCTAATGTCATGTTGAGATTCCAATGACTTGCAATTTCTGATAATTCATGTACTACTAGCCCGCGCGTCTGAATGCGGTCGGATTCAAAATATTGTGATATTCCTGTTTTGTCTAGTTTCTTTTGGTCAGGCACACCATAGTTCCCGACAAGTGGATACGTCAAAGTCAAGATTTGCCCAGAATATGATGGATCTGTCAGAGTTTCAACATAACCCACCATTCCCGTGTTGAATACTAGTTCGCCAAAAACCGTTTTAGGATGTCCAAAACCATTGCCAGAAAGAACAGTGCCATCAGATAAGATCAGTTTTGCTTTCTTATTTGCAAACTGGGCTTTTTTTATTGAAATTGTGACCCTCCGTGTTTGGATTTTGCTGATGATTTAAGTTTTATGAGAGGGTACAGCGATCAGAAATTTTAGAGAGCTCTAAACTGCTCGCTCCACTTGTAGTAGGCGCGAATCATGTCCATAGACACGCTTGGTTTTCTTCTTGCCATTATCTCTTTGAAATCAGCTATGTTAATGTCTCTTGGCTGCGGTAATGTTTCGCCTGCAACTGGTTCGTGATAGCCAGGTTGTGTGAATAATTCGTTTACTATCCTTAGCTGTACTGACTGACAGACATCTTTGACATCAGATGCCGAATATCCATCAAATAGTTTTGCTAGCTCTAATGACTTGACTTTGTCGTCTTTTTTTAGTTGTGATGCGTATAGCTCAAACAATGCTTCTCTTGCCTCCAGTGTCGGCAATGGCACATAAACTCTTTTTTGGAATCTTCGCAAAAACGGCCAGTCAAGTGACCAAGGCTTGTTTGTTGCGCCAATCACGTACATTTTGATGTCTTTGCCTTTTCCGTTAATTCCATCCATTTCTGTTAGGAATTGGTTTTTTGTTCTAACCTCGCCGCCAACTTCAGAGTTGCGGTTTCCAAGTAAAGAATCTATTTCATCAATAAATAAAATTACTGGCTTGTTTTCTTTTTCTGCATATCCTCGTGCCATCTTGAAAACTTTGGAGACATTTTTTTCTGCCTCGCCAAGCCACTTTGACATCATGGATGCAGCATCAACTACAATGAAATAGCCATCAATTTCATTTGCAGTAGCAGCAGCTAGAACCGTTTTTCCACATCCTGGCGGTCCATACAGTAAGATTCCTCTTGGCCATCCCAATGGGAATAAATCAGCTCGCTGAGTTGGATAAACAATAGATTCGCGTAGTGCGTTTTTGGCATCATCAAGGCCAATTACTTCCTTCCAAGTAACATCGGGTTTTTCCTTCATAATCAGATCATCAAAAGTGTCTTCGTCCTTTTTCTTCTCTAGCTGCGCCTTTTGTTCAGATGGGGTTGCATTTGGATCTACGGCAGGTTCGATGTCTACACCATGGCTCATCTGTAATGCCTTGATTCTATTTTCATAGGCTCTACATCTTTCAGTGTAAACCCTGTTTAGCTTGTTATCTGGATATAATTGGATTAGCTTTACTAGCGAGTCTATTGCCTTTTGATAATTAGCAATAGCCATTCCTCGTGCGCCTTGTGAATCAAGCTTTATTGCATCTGATGCATATTTTGACGCATTATTCTCTAATTCTTGTGGTGCTAGACTCATACTACCTGCTCGTATGTGGCTTTAGGTTTGCCTTGGTATCCTTGAGGGTTAGCTCCGTTGACAGATTTTGTTAAATTTATTGTACCTTGGTTTTGTTTGCCAAAAGACAGGGTATTGGAAACGTCATGTTTGGCGCTTTCTATTTCAGATACAGAGGATTTGGCAGATATCAATAATTCCTGAATTTGGTCGTTTACCTCGCTAACCGAAACGGACCAATTTTTCATCATGTCCACGAATTCACGCAATAATGAATATGCCTCTTTTTTGGAATGATGTTTTAGAATAATTTGCTCTGCTAACGCAAGGATGCTGTCAAGGTCTTCTAGCTCATCTTTTGATAATTTGTTGATTTTGGATTCATAGTTTGGGTTTGTCTCTAAAATTTTCTTTCTCACTAGCCCAGAAAGATGTCTTATTTTGCCCAAATCACGCTCAAGCTGTGTATTATCAAAGTTCATGTGACGTTTTTCTAGAAATTAAGATTAGGGTAGGACTTGCGGATTTTAGATTCTGCTATCAAATTTAGCTCAGCTAGGATTTGTTTGGATTCGAGGTTGGTCTGCTTGAAATCAAACTTTGATTCCAAAAGACTCCCCGAATCCATAACAATGCTGCCCAAAGAAGTCGAGAGCTCAACTAGGTCATGCCGTGTACTAGGCATAATTCCATAAACGTTAGAGTTTACCATTCGAATTAATGAGATTAGTGGAGAGATCTGTTCGATTCCAGAGATTTGCGATATAGACAGTAGAATATTTCGAATCGACTTGATTGCTTCTAGTGCTACAATAACACTGGATTCAATCTCCGTCTGCTTGGCAAAGTCAGTGTTTTCTAAAGAGTCATTTTGAGAATAGAATTGATGATTTCTATTATGAATTTCAATTCTTGCAGATTCTAGTTTTTCCAGTATTATGCCGGCAACGTAGATGGAATATTCCAGCCTAGGTTTGATTGTCAGAGCATATGGATTTGGCAAGACCTGTACTGAATCATTTACAAATACTGAGCTTGAGACCATACCCTATAACACAGATCTTGGTTTTACTTATCAGGACGGTGTCACAAATTTTCCAGTCACCGCGGTAACAGCGACCAAGGGTTACACTTTTTTTCTAATTGTTTACTGAATTTGACAAGCGCCCTTGACTAGAAACTCGCAAAAGCCACCCATGGCAAAAGAGCGAGAAATTACAGTGAGTCTTGAAGAGTTTGGCCTCTCCCAATATGAGGCTCGTGCCTACGTAACACTAATCACAAAGGGCACAATATCTGCAAGCGATGTTGCCTTTTATGCAGAGCTGCCAAGAACCAAAGTTTACCCAGTTTTACTCAAATTGCAGCAGAAAAAATTAGTAATCATATCCAAGTCAAAGCCGGTAATGTGCACAGCGATTGCACCAGAGGATGCATTTGATGAAATAGTGCATGAACAAATTAGCCGAGTTGAGGCAATGAACACTCTGGTATCAAAAATGAAAAAAATCAGTGAAGATGGCAAAAAAGCCAGAGGCGCAGAAGAAAAGCGATACTTTCACCTAGGCGCAAATTATGTTCCAGACAGAATGCACATGATGATTGATGGTGCAAAATCATCCATACACATAACGGCAGACTCGTGGGGCCTATCCATTTTGGCCGAATGCAAAGAAGAGTTGCTATCAGTGCTAAGACGAAATTTGGATGTCAGATTAATTGTTCCCGTTTCCTCCATTGGCTCAGAGGATTTTAGGAATATTCCAGATGGAGTAAAAATTCGCTCATCTGAAATTGTGCAAAATTGCTTTATCTTTGATGACACTGAACTTTTGATTATAGATAACACTAACGGCAGAGCAGCAGTCCTTTCTGGAACCGATATTCTCAGTGCAAGTCAATCAGGACTATTTGCGCAACTATGGAAAGACGCTCTAAAAATCGACAATTTGTCTGAAATGACAAAAAGCCAGGCACTCGAAGTCTGCAAAATAATCAATGTCATAAACCAAAATGGGCTAGGATTTGCTTTGCATTCTATTTTGAATTCAAAGAAATTTGTAGACTTTACCAAGTTCCTTGACAAGTCCGGCATATCGCTCAAAGATAAAACACTAGAGCAGGTTCTAGACATTGTCAATTCCACCCTAGAGATGACATGTTCTGGACATGTACAATATGATGAGAAAACAAACAATATCATTTTAGAATCAAAGGTAAACTCTGGCCATTCATTACCATGGGCAATGCTCATTGAAAGCTATCTAGAGCAAAAAGGAAATCACCCAAATATGATTTACCATTCAGACCCGCATAAAGGCGAGATGATTCATCTCAAAATTAACTAGTTCAAAATAACTAGTGTTTTATTCATCAGGTCTTTTGTTGGGATCACAATGTTTTCGTTTTTCTCGTTTGTCACTATAACATACAACATTTGCGTTGCAGTTACTACACCGGTAATGTCTCCGATTCTAACTTTTTGGCCCACCTTGAGTATAGTACGTTGATTTGCTGCTCCAATTATAGCAGCAGGCAAAATGTCTTTTAGTGCAAAGCCAAGACCCACTGCAATTGCTGCACCAATTGCCACTGCAATGCTCCACGAAAACGCAGACACTAAAATTGGAATTATTGATTCGCCAACACCAAGTTGTGTAAACCCGATTGCAAAGACTATTCCATATATGACTGCCTTGACTATACCAGTGATTGGCTTTGGTCCGCCAATGTGATGCTCTAATAGTTGGTGCTCCACCCATTTGCTAACAAAGTTTACCACAATAGAGCCAATTACAATAATTAGCACAAATGCAAGCAAGTTTGGTACCCATAGCCATAGATTTGTCAATGCCGATGTTAGCTGCTCAAACTGCATTGCGTTTACTGCGGCTACAATAAAGAACAGATAGACAAACCATCGAATTGTTGCAGAAATTAGCCTAACAGAGTCAAATTTTTCAGGCAGTCCCTCTATTACCTGTGAATTTTCTGTCTGCTGGCGGGTTTTTTGCAAGATATTTTTTGCGACTCTAGTTACTATTCTTCCTACGATTTTGCCTACAATGTATCCGATTATTAGTAAAATCACTGCGGCAATGACTTTTGGAATGTTATTTGCTACATTTACTGCAAATGCGTTTAATGCTTCGCTAGTTGGCCCATAGATTCCCTTGAGTGTATCTTCTTGTGCAAATGCTGCAGGAATTGAAAGTGCAAATAATGTAAATATTGAAAGAATGGCAATTTTGGAATTCATTACTTTTGTCGCACATCATAGTGTCGATTTAAATTCTGCTGGTGAATTATTCTGCACTATAATTCTGTATTAAATTGACATATTTTCTCATCCATTGGTAGTCAAAAAATAATTAACTAACAAGTTTTGTATCATATTGTGATAGACACCAAATTAAAACAACTAAACATTATACTGCCAATACCCCCAAAACCAGCAGGCTCTTACATTCCAGTAGTACAATCAGGCAACTTGGCATTTGTTTCTGGACAAATCCCAATGCAGGATGGCAAAGTCTTGTTTACTGGAAAAGTTCCCTCAGAAAAATCAATAGAAGATGCTCAAAAGGCTGCAAAATTGTGTGCAATTAATCTGCTAGCTCAGCTAAAGGCAAATCTCGGAAGTCTAGATAGAATAACAAAAATAATTCGGGTCTCAGGATTTGTAAACTGTACTTCAGAGTTTACAGAGCAGCCAAAGATAATCAATGCTGCATCTGATCTGTTTTTTGAAATCTTTGGAGAAAAAGGCAGACATTCTAGAATTGCAGTAGGAGTATCAAGTCTTCCATTAAATTCTACTGTGGAAATAGATATGATTGTCGAGTTTTCCTAGTTATTTTTGATTCAGTCTTGAATTGAATTCTTTGATAAATGGTAATATCTTGTCTTTTGGAATGACTGCACCACATGCCTTGTCGTGTCCTCCGCCAGAGCCACCAAATTCAGCAGACAGACCATTAACTAGTCTTCCAAGGTGAATCTTGCAGGATTTAGAGCCTCGAATTGAAACAGCATAGATTCCATGGTCGACTCGTTCTTTGTATGCAACACCAACATCTTTGCCTGATAATCCCAAAACAAAGTTGACTGCGCCTGATGCACCAGCATCTGTTATTTCCATATAGCCAAGGTTCTTCATTGTTTTTAGTGATTTTTTGACCTTGGCAATCATGTCTGCAAGTTTGCCAACTTGAATTTGCGCAAACTCGAACGTGTTTGGAATTTCATGTGGATATTTTGATTCAGATAACATTTCCACCAGGTACAACAAATAGTCTGGGTCTTTTTGATGTCCTACTATGTTGTATGTAAGAACTGTTGCAGAAATCAATGCAAACTGTCTATCATAAATTTGGAGTAGTTTTGCGCCTTTTGGTCTGTCCTCCATGTAATCCGTAATGGCAGCACATGTAGCAACAAATGTTGCATGGTCGGATAGTTTTTTGCGATATGCATCATAGACTTGTACTGTTGTGCATTCATTAGCATCATGATAAATTTTGACTTTGGCTTTTTCCAATTTTTTTATGATTTCAGGATCAATATCATGATGATCGATATAGGTCACTGCTACTTTGCGTTTTCTTAATGTAGACAAGATTTCGACAAATCTATCCTGATTGTTTTTTGCAAGGCCCACGTCACAAATGAATAATGTTTTTAGCTTTTCATCATTGAGTAAGATTTCGATTGTAGGCATCATCCCAGGATAATCAACTAGAACAGTGTCTCCGCCAAATGCCTCACGAATTAAAGCCGCAGAGCAAATACCGTCCGCATCTTCCATGTGGGACAGACACAATACCTTGGTTTTTTTGATTAATTTTTTAGTCACAGACTGCGAATTTTTGGGTCCTAATTTAAATCAAAATTAGTCTTTTTTCAAAATTATGATCTGACGCTTGGTCTCATCAGGTAACTCAGAATACACATCATAAAATGTCCTGCCAGAAAGCTGTGCCTTGGAGTCGATTTCTGCAAGTTTTGCCAATACCTCAGGCGGTGCAGTGAGAACAAGCTGGTCGACTTGTTTCATAAAGTCGCGTTCTATTTGGCTCATAAGGAATAATCAAAAATTGACCTATAGGGCTCAGCTTTGTCAGATTAGACCAATTGCTAAACTTAATCAAGACATGCTACTGCCAAAAACTAAAATTTCAGCGCCCAATCTTTTGTTATTTACGGATTTTACCAAGTGAATATTTGTTTGTTTGATGTATAGAGACCATTTGGCCATTGATGAGTTTGTTGTTCTCATAGATCAGAATTTGTTTTTTTGCCAGCTCATCAAAGAAGGGCTTTGTTGGCACTATGGCCTCTGGAGAAAAACTTCCTCGTTCTTTGATTACGCCTTCTTTGATCATTTGTGCAATTACACTTGCTGGAATTCCCGTGTCTATATTGCAGCCAGCATCTTCCCATCCATCAAGAGTTGGTGCAACACAATCCATCTCGATTAAGCTCTTTTTTCCATCTTTTTCTCCAAATACTTTGAGCCACAAGCATTCGGTTTCTTTGTATCCTTGTGGAATTTCCAGTCTTCGCAATATTGCAGTAAGAAAATCAATTGGTTTTACTTTTGTGTTACGAAACTCTATTTTCTTGGATTTGTTTAGTCCCAAGTCAATAAGTGACTTGATGGTTTTGAATGAGTGATCTGGAAACCCTGCATAAAATCTGACATTTTTTAGGCCCTTGTTTGCAAAATAGTGATAAAATGTGTATGGCTCAGAATGTTCTGCCAGAAAACATTTTTGTTTTCCTATGGATTTATGGTGTTGTTCTTCGATTGTGAGCATTGGTGATTTTTTAATGAATTTACCATTTTCTAGAATTGTTGCAGGATGTACGAATTCGTAGACTACGCTTTCAATAGAAAACGGTACGACGAATTCTTTTTTGTTAGAATCCCACGCAAAACCAACTTCTATTGTATTGATTTTATCTAGTTTCTCAGATGCATGTTTTAACATAACATTGCCAATTCCAGGAACAGAGCCACATCCAGTGATGTGAGTTAGATTTTTTTCTTTTAAAAGACTGTCAACCCCAAGCTGCTTTTTAGTCATGGGTATTGTAGAGCCAAGGTCTATACTGTGAACATTTGCGTCGATGCAGATTTTCAGAGACTTGAAGTTGATATCATCTTCTGCGCAGTTAATTACAACTTTGGCGCCAGAATTTCGAATTATTCTTTGTATTTTTTGCACATCATTAATGTCAACCATAATGAAATGTGATGAATTTTTGTACTTGTTCAACAAGCTTTTGGTTAGTGGTTTTTCTCGGTCAATAAATAAAACTGAATATCCTTTTTCTAGAAGATCCCTGCAAACAATTTTCCCCTGCAAACCAAGGGCCCCAAGAACTACAAAATCATAACTCAACATTTGTTGTGCATTCTTCATATTAGATAAATTTTCTTATAGGAGAACTTTTACGAGATTTTTTAATCCATTGACATGTAGTTGAAACTAGTTTAGGTAGGGTTTGAGCAAAAATTACAAAAGATTATTGTTTTAGGTACATTAGGAATTGTTTTACTGGTTTTGGCACTAGTTGTTCTTCTATCTGGGCTTCAATTGCCTTTGTAATGCCATTTTCTGCATCTCCATACATCTCACGCAGTACCTGCTTTAGGCATTCTGGTTTTGTATAGCAGTCAAACAAAAAGCAGTTGTATCTAGTGTATAATCTATGTACTACCTCTTCAAATATAGGAGTGCCCATCTCCAAAAGCATCTTTTCAACACATTTGGCAACAACTGTTTTTATTTGAGTCATTGTGCAATACCGAGTATACTGGATATGTTTGTTTTAACCCAGATGAGAATTCTCTGACTTCTTTGAATTGGTAGCACTCCAAGCCTTTTGCGGCTTCATAGTAATCGCTTCCTATCACCAATGTGTTTGATTGCGCCATAGGGTTTATTTTGGCACATACGTTTACTGGCTGTCCAAATATGTCCTCTGCTAAAAGCGGGGTTTTGGCAACTGCGACCAGACCATAATCAGCGCTTATTCTATAGTCAAGATGTGGTAATCCCTGGCTCTTTAGTTTTGCATTTAGATAATCATGTATTTGGAGCAATGCAAGATTACACTCTAGGCATCGCGAGAACATAGACTCGTCTGAGGAATCTTCAAAATAATAAAGGATCGAATCCCCTAATTTTTGACTACTTTTCCTCCATATTTCACTATGACTGCTCCTAAGGTGTTCAAAAATATGCTGTAGTATTTTGAGATGTTTTGGTTCAAGAGTCGGGCTGTGATCTTTGTTGAGCTTACAACGTCAACTACGCTAACACATAGGCTTTTTGTGGCATTTTCAAAAATATGTGATAATAAATGCCAAAATTGTAGCAACAAATGCTACTTTAAACTGATACCCAGTGACAACAAATGCAAGGAAAAATCCAACATATGAAGAAAATGGAACCGCATCCCATTTAGAAAAATATTCTAGTTTTGGAATTTTCATTTTATTACAATAAGAAAATCCACACTTCCTAAAAAGAACTACTAATGATCATGATTCGTGATAAGTTTTTAGTTTAGTTATTTTCATTGCATATATTTGAGTGAAGATGACAAATATAGCATAAAAAAACTATGTTCTAGCTGCACTCATCAGCAATGTTGTACCGGCTTTGATGCTCCGATCGTATTTCCAGAAGATCGTGCAAGACTCGAACAGAATGACAAGGCAACATCTGAATATTTAGAAGATGTAATCATAGTAGGCACAAAATTAGAACAGATTAGAAAAAAGCCAACCGGAGAGTGCGTTTTCTGGAATAACAAATGCGAAATTTATGATTACAGGCCTTTTGATTGTAGGATTTTCCCATTCGATATTGATTATATTGATGGCGAGTTTTACTGGATTGTTTATTCCTGTAACAAAGACTCTGATTGGCACTGGGCAGAAGAACACCTAAGGCATCTAGAGCAAGACCCAATGTGGCAAGGCAGAAAAGAATACTTGATGATTTTCAATGAAGCCCCATATTCATACCCAGAAAAAGTGCCATACACAGTATTACGCAAAGTAAATTTTCAATAAAATAATTTCAATAATGGTAATTTATGAAATTACTAAATTCAGCAGATAAATTAATTTTCAGACACTGGTAAGTCTTAGGTTGATTTTCTAGCTGTTAAGTGTCGGTTGATGAATATGTTTTTAGTTTAACCGTTCCATAGACAAACAATTTGGGTAAGGTGAACTGGGATGTTGCAGAAGAACTAAGATGGTCATTATCAATATCCACAGATACACAAATACCGTCAAAATATGAAACCTTATTCTGCGAAGCTACAAAAATTGTAGCCAAGCACGGCGTCACTCCTAAACCAATTACTGTTTTCTTTGTGCGTGATGTACTACAAGTTCATCTAACCATTCAGGATAGAATTGCTGAGTATTGGAGAGATGTATCATATCATGCCGATTTGTAGGTCATGTTTTGATATCGAAGAAATAATCAAGCCAGAATGTCAGTTTTGTATTCAATTAGACTGTAATTGCGATCACATTTGTAGGCACAAATAGCTCTCATCAACCGACACTTAACAGCTAGAAAATCAACCTAAGACTTACCAGTGTCCTCTGCAGAACATACAATTCTAAATCAGTACTATTACGCTGATGACTACAATGAAGTGATTTTTCCACGAGGATACATGCAAATTGCTGACTGCTTGGCAAGTGAGCTCAGCATTAAACATGCAAACGTTACCAAAATAGATTACAGTAGCAAGCCAGTTGTTGTGATTACAGAAAATGGGGAAAGATTTGAGGCAGATTATGTTGTTAGTACCATTCCGCTCGGAGTATTACAAAATAATGAAAATTTGTTTAATCCCAAACTTTCAGAGGATGAAAACAAGAAACAGGCACTAGAAAATCTTGGAATGGGTACAATGGATAAAATGTATTTAATTTTTGACAATGCGTTCTGGGACAAGAAGCAATACAATCCAGGAGATAACAACACCTACATTCATCGTGTTGTTTATCCAGGAGAGAAGTCTACAAAGTCATGGAAATTCTTTCTTAATGTGAACACATTTTTTAAAGAGTCAATTCTGCTTGCGTTTCACACTGGCAGCACTGCAAAAATAATGGACGGCAAGGATGATGATGAGCTTGAAAAAGAATCTCAGCAAATACTACAAAAGATGTTCCCAAATAGTAAAGTCAATGAGCCAAAAATTGTTCGTACTCAGTGGACAGAGGATCCATGGTCATTGGGCTCATACTCATTTGTAAAAACAAGTGGTTCATCAGATGATTTTGATAGATTAGCAGAGCCACTTGAAGACAAGGTCTTTTTTGCAGGAGAAGCCACAGTACGGTGTAGTTTTGGAACAGTTCATGGTGCATATACCTCTGGATACAGAGCAGCACGAGAGATTCTAGCGCTAGAAGACAATATTGATTCTGAAGAAGAGCAATTGAGACACGGAATTGAAAAATGGCAAATTGTCGGTAATCCAAAACCTACTGAAGATATGATTCCAATCAGATGTGGTGGATATGCAGAATAAAATGCTAATAATTAATCTAAGCAAATAGACAGTATAGGCACATAATTGATATTGTAGGTACATTACAACAAGACCATTCAAATGATAAGTCGGAAGCTAATCAAACAAAATTCTGGTATTCACGGTCATGGATTGTTTGCCAGAGACCAAATCAATGAAGGAGAAATTGTTTGGATCGACAATAATGATATGGAATCTATCACATTAGAACAATTTGAGCTACTATCTAAGTGTGAAAAAGAGGAATGGAATCGATATGGATACTATGATTCCAGAGACGGTCTAATAAAGCGAGAAACAGATGACGGAGTCTACTTTAATCACAGTGAAGAACCAAACGTCATTGATGTTGGTGATACGATGGTGGCAAAAACCAATATCCAAATTGGCGAGGAGCTGACTGTTGACTACAGACCATATTATTTACCTGGAGAAAAAATGCCAGCATTTATTGCAACAAACAACCATTCATGTTAACATAAAATCTCTTCTGCATAAACTTAATAGGTAATTTTTGAGCAGAAAGGCCGAATTGGAAACAAAAAACATTGGCCTACGAGACATCGAAGTAGCAGATACCAAGATTTCCGATATAGACGGCGAACATGGTAAACTGATCTATCGCGGTTACGATATTTTGGATTTGACAAAAAATTCTACCTATGAAGAAACTGCATATCTATTACTCAATGACAAGCTCCCAACCAGACAAGAGTTAGAAGAATTCAAACAGCGACTAATCGATGCCAGAGACATGCCACGCCAAATGCAGTCCAACATGAGAAACTGGAAGAAGAATGCAGATCCGATGGTAATGATGCAGGCATTTGTTGTAGCATTGTCTGGATATTATGACGACAAGGGTGCAAACGAAGAGGAAGTCAATTACCAGAGCGCAATATCATTAATAGCAAAAACTCCAACCATCGTAGCAAGCTGGGAACGAGTCAGAACAGGCAGGGAAATAGTAGATCCAGATCCAAGACTGTCGCATGCTGGGAATTTTCTCAACATGCTAGTGGGAGAGAGGCCAGATGCCGAAACAGAGAGAATTTTTGATATTTGCCTAATGTTACATGCAGATCATACATTCAATGCATCCACATTTGCAGCCAGAGAGGTAGCATCAACTGGCGCACATATGTATTCAGCAGTTAGTGCTGCAATTGGTGCGTTATCTGGACCATTACATGGCGGTGCAAATTATGAGGTCATGAAAATGTTGTTTGAGATAAAATCAGCAGATAATGCTGAATCATGGGTCAAAGATAGAATCACCAAAGGCCAAAAGATAATGGGCATGGGGCATGCAGTGTATAGGACTTACGATCCACGAGCCCAAGTTCTAAAGGAGTTATCACGTAAATTAGCAAAAAAGACAGGCGCACCTTGGTTTGATATTACTCAAGCAGTAGAAGAGACCACAATACGAGAAATGAAAAAGCAAAAAGAAATTGACATTTATCCAAACGTGGATCTGTATTCTGCATCACTGTACTATATGCTGAAAATTCCGCCAGATCTCAATACGCCAATCTTTGCTATCTCTCGAGTTGCTGGATGGACATCACATGTAATTGAAGAGAAGTTTGCACAAGCCGCTCCAAAGACAGCATTGTACAGACCAAAGGCAGTATATGTTGGAAAATATTGCGGACCACAAGGCTGTACGTACGAGCCAATCGATCTTAGAAAATAATTACCAGATCCTCTCAAAAACATTAATGGTCTGGATTAGATACTCTGATTACGGCAAGCCAAAAAAGAAAAAAGCAAAAAAGAAATCAAAAATAGAACCAAAAATCAAAATCATTCCAGGAAAACACGAAGTAGAATTCAAAAAAGCATCTGAGCTCTAGTTTCTAGTGTTTAACCATTGTTGTGCACGATTTGTAACATCGTGTTTGTACAAAACTTGGAACACCATCTCATAGAATGTAATTCCTTTTTGTTGTGCCTGCGCATCAAGCCACTTGATTCCCTCTGCTAGTTCAGGATCAGTATCGGAGAACTGGACTAGTTCGTCGACCATCCTTGTAAAGAAGGCAAAGGACTTTTGCATTATGGTTTAGTTTTACGATCGACTATTCAGACCTGAATTCAAATTATATAGACAAGGAAGATGTTTTTGATTGACTATGTTTCACACAATATTTTGTGATGGAAACACCAAAAGAATTTGTTGGAGTATCAAAACCGAAGATTCTATAGCTGATCAATTTCGTGAACATGCAGATATTTACGCAGATAAGGTAACAAATCTGCAATCAAAATACATCGCATTACATGTTGGGATTTTTTGGGGAATTGGTGTTTTCATAATTAAAAATGGCGATATTGTAAAAATTCAGCTAGATTCTGACGAAATGATCAAACATTTATCATCAAATGAAAAATCAGACGATCCTCTAATAGAAGGAAAAAAAGGATTCATCAATCAATTAGCTACACAACGATCATTGATATATCAATACGAAAAAATTTCTAGTGAGCAAAACATATCATCAAAAATGCTTTAGAACGACACCAATATCCAATAGATTTGTGTGAGTTGGGCCTGTTCGTATCAGTCCGCCATGTTTTGTAAAAAATGAATTTGAGTTATTGCTTTGCAAGTACAATTTTGCAACATCTAATGGCACAACATGATCAAAAATTGCGCCAGCATATTTTGTATTACCATCAATACCATCAGTGCCAACAGATGCAACTGTGATATTTTTTTGAGATTTTGACATAACATGTAAAACCAATTCTTGATTTCTGCCACCTCTTCCCTTACCCTTTACACAAACTGTTGTTTCGCCACCAAAGACAAGACATGACTTTGAGTTTTGAAATTTTTTCAAGATTTTTTGTGCAGCTGACTCTACATCTCCAGTCAAACCAGAATACAAACTTGGTTTGTATCCAAGCTGTTTTGCCGTTTTTAGCATTGCATCAAGACAGTCAGAATTTGTCGCAATGATTTGGTTTGGAATTATTGCTTTTTTTGGTGTCTCGGCAATCTTGCCTCGTGCGCCTTGGCGTAGTCTTTCTAGGACAGATTTTGGGATTTTTTTTGCCAAACCATACTTGGCAATTATTCCTAAACAGTCAGAAAATGTCGTTTTATCACAATAGGCAATACCGGAGCCAATAGAACCCAAGTCATTATTTACAACATCAGACATTACATAGGAAATTGCCTTACAATGCAGATTTGATAATAACTTACCGCCTTTGATTGCAGATAGATGCTTGCGGATTGTATTGATTTCAGAAATCGTTGCTCCCGATTCTAGCAAAATCTGCGTTGTCTTGATTTTTTGTCCCAAAGTTATTCCATCTGGTAAACAAACCAAGGCAGAAGAGCCGCCAGAAATTAAAAATACGACCAAGTCATTTTTTCCTGTTTTTTGTAATAGTGCTATGATTTTCTTGGCAGCTAGAACCGAGTTTTTGTTAGGAATTGGATGTCCTGCATGTATAACTTGGAATTTGTTGTTGTCAAGTACATAGTTTTGTGGAATTACAATTATTCCGCCATTTGCAGGTACAATTTTGTGAAACGACTTTGCCATTGCATAAGCTGCTTTTCCCATTGCCACAAGCCAAATCTTGTCATACTTTGATACAAAATATGACCTACCATTACATACAAGACGATTTTTGTTGATAAATTTTAGAATGAAATTATCAGGATTTGCAGCTGTCAGGCCTGCTCGAATTATTTTCATTGCGTTTGATTTGCTCAATATGACAGTCTAGCTTTGCTTATTAGATTAGCATTATGCCCAGAAAATAGTAGAAAGAGTTATCTGTTCTCTACAAAGTAGGCAGTCTACTCTAAAATTGAATAAAAACAAGCAGATTTGTTGGGCAAATTCCTCATTTGATAATTCAGATATTGTTGTACTAGGCATTCCAGACGAGTCAGGCTCGCACGCAATATTTTCTGGCGCATCTGCTGCTCCAGATCATATCAGAAAAATATCAAACTCAAATGATATCTATGTAGAAAAAAAACTGTTGTGTCTTGCCCAACCAACCAAAGGTATAGGGAACGTTCAAGTGCATGATTTTGGAAATATCAAAAAACGGCAGATATCAAACATACTTGAAAAAATCCTTGGCTCCAACAAAATCCCAATTTCTATTGGTGGAGACCACTCCAATACTGTATTACTTTTGAAGGCAATGGCAAAAAAGCATGGCAAAATCTCTTTGATATACTTTGATGCGCATCCAGACTTTGTATCACACACCAGAAATTATTACGGCTCTGTCATTACTGATTCTCTTGACTGTATTGATGTAAAATCCAGTATTCAGATAGGAATCCGCAGTCCAGAGCAAGAAGAGCTAGACAACATCAAAAAACACAAGCTGAAGGTAATTACTCCATTTGACATTATAGAATCAGGCATAAAATCAGTCACAAAAACCATCTTAGACACTGTAAAAGACAATGTCTACGTGTCATTTGATATGGATTGCCTAGATCCATCTTATGCCCCGGGGGTTTCAGTTCCTGTCCCAATAGGAGTAGAATCTCAAGATGCCACATTTGCTCTAAAAAAAATTGTACAAAAAGGAATCATTGGCTTTGATCTAATGGAGGTCTGCCCAGCTCACGATCTAAATGACATCACATCGCATCTGGCATCAAGAATGATAGGCGAAGTCATTTCATCCTGTAAGGTATAAGTAGCCAAAATATACACTCCAAAAACATGCACACAGTAAAAATTCCAAAGATTATCAATTTCGGTAAAGACGCATTATCTCAAGCAGAATATCCAAAAAATGCACTAGTAATTACAACTGCTCCGCCACCAATCTCACAAAAATGGTTAGGCAAAATGGGCATCAAAGATTACATGCTATATGACAAAGTAGAACCAGAACCATCAATTGAAACTGTACAAAAAGTAATTGCAGAGTTCAAACCAAAGAATCCATCTTGTGTTATAGGATTAGGTGGTGGCAGCTCATTAGATGTTGCAAAATATTCCGCAGCTGAGATGAAATTAGAAAAAATACTCATCCCAACAACATTTGGTACTGGCGCAGAAATGACTACATATTGCGTTTTAAAATTTGATGGCAAAAAGAAACTGCTTCGGGAAGACAGATTCCTAGCAGACAGAGCAGTAGTTGACGCATATTTCATGGAGGGCACACCAGAACAAATTGTCAAAAACTCTGTTTGTGATGCATGTGCACAAGCAACAGAAGGTTATGACTCCAAATTAGGAAACGAGTTCACAAGAACAATGTGCAAGCAGGCATTTGAGGTCCTCTATGATGCCATAATCAATGACAAGCCAGAAAACTATCCATATGGTTCAATGTTGTCTGGAATTGGATTTGGTAACTGCTCTACAACACTAGGCCATGCATTGTCCTATGTTTTCTCAAATGAAGGAGTTGCACATGGATATTCATTGTCATCATGTACAACTGTAGCACATAAATTCAACAAGTCAGTTTTCTACAAACAATTCAAAGAAGTAATTGAAAAGCTCAAATTCGATAGAATGACACTCAAAGCACCACTAGACCAAGCAGCGGATGTAGTAATGACTGACAAAGGTCACCTAGACCCAAACCCAATACCAGTAACAAAGCAAGATGTAATACAATGTCTCAAAGACATTGTTGACGGTAAGCTGTAAAATTTTCATTTTTGCTATAATTTTCATTTACGAATTTCGCAGATTTTACTAGACTTAAATAAGACGCATCTGATCACAAAAAAGATGCTAAAGTTTGGAATTCAAAACGGCCTAAACGTCGCACGCGCAGGATTCTCAGAAGACCAGATTTTAACAGCTTGTCTTTTAGCAGATAGAGTAGGATACAATTCCATTTGGTACATGGACCATTCCAATGTCCCACAGTGGACAAAAGCAACAGTGCTAGACCCATGGGTTATGCTTTCTGCAATTGCAGCCACAACCCAAAATGTCGAGCTAGGAACATGTGTAACAGATGCAATCAGACGCCATCCATCAAACATTGCGTTAGCAGCAATCACATTAGACAGAATTTCCAAGGGCAGAGGAACTCTAGGTATTGGCGCAGGCGAAGCACAGAACCTCAAAGAGTTCAACATTCCATTTGAGAACCCAGTTTCAAAATGGGAAGAGCAACTCCAAGTAATCAAGTTGTTATACCAATCATCACCAGATCACACCGTCAGCTTCAAAGGAAAATATTACGAGCTGACAGATGCGTGCCTTCAAGCAAAACCAATTCGCAAGCCGCATCCACCAACATACATGGCCGCAGGTGGACAACGCACTTTACAAATGACCGGAAAATATGGTGACGGGTGGTTACCAATTGGATATACGCCGGAATTGTTTGAAGATCATGCAGCTACAATCAGAAAATCTATGAAAGAAAGCGGTAGAACAAAAGAAGAACAAGAAAACTTCCAGTATGCTTTGGACATTGATGTGTATTTCTCAGAAGACGCAGAAGAATCATGGGCAAAGATGAAAGAAGCAGTCAAAGTATCATTGTTCAAACCCGAAGTATTACGTGTACATAAGCTCAAAGAAATAGAAGGATTTGATTTCAAGAAATATTTCACAGAATACTCCATGTCAAACCAGGACTGGATAGTAAAGATGAGAGAGGGTGCAACCACCATTCCAGACCCGGTGGCACGATCCTCAGTTGCTGTTGGAACACCAGATGATGTAATACCAGTCTTTGAGAGATTCATGAAGGCAGGCGTAAATCACTTTGTAATTCGATTCTGGGGTTCAAACTATTTTGGCTCTATTGACAAATTTGCATCCAAAGTGATGCCACACCTCAAAGGCAATACTCGATAATTCCTTAATGGCCACACTTGACGAGTGCGAGGCCTATGCTCGTGGAAAAGGCGCAGACATTCCATATTGTATGGGAGTTGTTTTTAGACTCAAATCAATTGGGATAACTCATGAGCAGATTTTGTGCTCGGCTATTTTGGCACAAACCAAGTCAACCTTTGATGAGCTGTTTGAGCGGTTTGGTCGAGACGTTGCAGTAATGGTTACCGCTATAACACGTGACGAGGCCTTGCCAAAAAAGAAACAAGAAACACTCTATGTAGAACAGTTACAACAAGCCCCTTGGGAATCTATTTTGATAAAATTGTGCGAAATTTCTGCTAATTTAAAAGTCATCAAGGAATCCGAACTATCAAAAAATAAACGTAGAAAACTACTCAAGCAAAATATTCACTATCTTAATGTATTAAAGAAAAACATTGCAGATAATCGAGATAAAGCACTTGGCTTGCCCAAACTTTTGGATGGTGCGAATGAAACCATTACACATTTTGGACACCGGCCGATCAAATTTGAATGAAAAGTACAAGCTTGTAGATCAGATTTTCTTTGTAGTTCTAACTTAAATTTGGATTTCTGAAAGAATATTCCATGAAAGGAGACATTTTGTTGCAAAACATCCAAGTCAAAGGATTTGTTCCTGCCACAGCAGGCAAAAATGTCAAAGAAGACAAAAAAAAGATCAAAGAAGCAATAGAAACAAAGCTTGGCAAAAACATTGAAAATGTCAAAAAAAGAATTGAAACAAAACCATTATGGATAAATGTTATATTTTATCTGCAAAAAAACTCAGCTCATGCAAAAAAAGATATTGATTCTCTATCTAATGTCTTGTTAGCAGTATTATCTGAAGAAATGTCATCAGGTAAAGGCTCAAAAGGCCTAGGCATCATAAAAGACGACTCTATAGTATACAAGATGGTTTTTGAGAAAAAAATTGTCGAGTCAGAAAAAGACGAAGGTCTTGCTTTTTCGATATACGAGTGGGCACTGTCCTAAGACACTGATAATTCGTACGTAATTGTTTTATGATACAAAGCCAAAACTAGGCTAATTAGGACACATGGATCCTAGAACATACCCAGATGCTTGGGATCATCCCAAGCATCAAACCACTCGTTTTAGATCATATGTAAAATAATGACCGTGTTCTTTGGTTGTTGGTTGAACTTTAATTACACTAAAAATGATTAATTTTGTGCAATTACTAGGTAGATTAGAGATAAAATCGCCTCAAAAGATAGCAGAATTTCTAAACTCAGAACATGTTGGACGAATTGCCTCGCTAGACAAGGATGGATTTCCCCAAATTATTCCAATGAATTTTGCCTTTGTCAATGGAATAATCTACATGCACTCCCACACAAGAGGAGAAAAGCTTGAAAACATCAAGTCAAATTCCAAAGTTGGATTTGAAGTTGATAAGGAAGTGGAATTTCTGCCATCATATTTTAGTTCTCCAACCGATGCATCACAGGCAGATACATTTTACATCAGTGTTGTCATAAAAGGTGACGGAATAATAGTAAACGACAAAGAAGAAAAAACGTTAGCGTTAAACGCATTAATGGAAAAATATCAACCAGAGGGAGGCTATGAAAAGATGGCATCAGATATGAAAGTAATTGATGAAGTAGCAATAATCAAAATCGTACCAAAAACCATGAAAGGAAAATACAAGATAGGTCAAAACCTGAACAAAAACACAAGAATCGATCTGGCAAGAAAAATTTTAAAAAGAAACAGCTCAACTGCAAGACAGACCCTGCAAATGATGGGCTTTGATGTTATTCAAAATGATGTAAAGATGGTAGGCGAACCACTCTGGTAGCCATCCTTTAAATTTGAAAACCATTCTTTAGCACCTAATGCAAATACAAACAAAATTCCAATTATCATCAGAATTTGAGCCTACAGGAGATCAACCGCAAGCAATTGAGAAGCTAGTGTCAGGTGTTCAAAAAAATAAAATTCAGACTTTGCTTGGCGTGACAGGCTCTGGCAAAACATTTGCAGTAGCAAATGTAATTGCAAGGACTGGCAAAAACACATTGATCATATCACACAACAAAACACTGGCAGCACAACTCTACTCAGAGCTAAAACAATTCTTTCCAAAAAATAATGTCGGCTATTTTGTGTCATACTATGATTATTACCAGCCAGAAAGCTATATTGCGCAAACCGATACCTATATCGAAAAAGACACTGAGATAAACGAAAAAATTGAAAAAATGCGACTAGAGGCAACGGCTATGCTTCTCTCAGGCGAGCCCACAATAATAGTTGCAACAGTATCATGCATCTATTCACTTGGAAACCCAAAGGACTGGGAGGAAATGTCAACTACCATTCAAACTGGCTCTGAGATCAGTCGTAGCGACATAATAAAACACCTAATCAATGCAAGATATGAGCGCAATGATACTACCATTGTACCAGGCAACTTTAGAGTAAAAGGCGATACAATAGATGTAATTCCTGCCTACTCACAGGACATAATCAGAATTTCATTATTTGGCGATCAAGTAGAAAAAATCGCAATTTTAGATAATGTCTCGCTAAAAGAAAAACGCAAGGTAAATTCGATCAAAATATTTCCCGCAAAACACTACCTCGTTGCAAATGATGCACGTATCAAAGCAATAAAATCAATCCGTGCCGAGCTAAAAGCAAGACTACCACATCTAAAAGAATTAGAAAGACAGCGCCTTGAGATGCGAACCAAGTTTGATCTAGAAATGATTGAAGAGCTTGGATATTGTTCTGGAATAGAAAATTATTCTCGACATTTTGATGGAAGAAAGCCTGGCGAGCAAGCATTTTGCCTTTTGGATTTTTTTGGAAATGACTATTTACTTGTAATAGATGAATCGCATGTTACAATACCACAACTTCATGGAATGTATGGTGGAGACTATACTAGAAAAAAATCCCTAGTCGAATATGGCTTTAGGTTACCAAGTGCATTTGATAACCGTCCATTAAAATTCGAAGAATTTGAAAAATATATCAAAAACACAATTTTTGTTTCTGCCACTCCGTCAAACTACGAAAAAGAACTGTCCTACCAAATAGTAGAGCAGCTAGTCAGACCAACTGGTCTAGTAGATCCGCAAGTAGAGACTAGGTCAACCAAAAATCAAATGGATGATCTAATATTAGAGATAAAAAAACGCGCAGAAAAAAACCAGCGAGTCCTAGTTACCACTCTAACAAAAAGAATGGCGGAAGACTTGGCAGAATATTTATCCAAAAAAGAAGTTCGTGTAAGGTACCTACATTCAGAAATTGAAGGCCTGCAAAGAACAGAACTGATTCGCCAGCTCAGATTAGGGGATTTTGATGTTCTAGTTGGAATCAATCTTCTTAGAGAAGGACTAGATATTCCAGAAGTAGCCCTTGTTGCAATACTTGATGCTGACAAAGAAGGCTTTTTGCGCAACTATACTAGTCTAATTCAGACATTTGGACGCGCTGCAAGAAACATAGACGGCTCTGTAATTTTGTATGCAGACACTGTCACAAAATCAATGAAACAAGCAGTTGAGGAAACAAATCGAAGGCGTACAAAACAGCTAGAATACAACTCTATTCATGGCATAACTCCAAAGACTATCATCAAATCCATTCCAGAACAAGTTGCTGCACTAGACGATCTCAAAAATAAAACAAAGCATGACCTAAGACGCGAAACTATAGAAATAGAAATACAAATGAAAAAATACGCAGAAGAATTAGATTTTGAAAACGCAATAGCATGCAGAGACAAACTCAGGCGCATTCAAATAGAATTACAGAAAAAATCTACATAAAACAATAGAAACAATTCTAGCCCATGCTAGAATATCTATCATTTAATGGTGGGACATTTCTAAAAAACTTGACTGGAGCACCAGAATCCAGAATCAATTCCGCATTAATTCTCTGTGACACCATTGGTCTGTCACCAGATGCAAATACAAATACTATATTTGCGTGCTCACCCGGATCAAGTATTTCGTTTGTATTCTTTTGTACGCCCCAATAAATGACTGCCTGAGTAGTAGACGGTGCTGTTCCAGCCGAACTGACTGGGTTTGAGCTTATACAGCCAGACGTTACTGCTGCATTCAGTGCAGTTGCCATACTTGAATATGTAGTACTAGTCAGAACACATGATTTCTTTAACAGATTATCATATTGAACTGTTCCAGTGTTCAATCTGACAGTAGCAAGTGTTGCGTTGAGGTTAACACCTGTGCCACCTGCCACAATTTTGATTGGGAACTGGGTTGCATTTACTCTAGTTAGTGGAATGTCATTAGCGCTGACTACGTCACCTGAGACATGTAGTGCGGAGCTAGCCTCTGCCATGCCTTTTGTGACAGTCTCCTTTGCTTGTTGTGTAGATGAGAAACCCATGTTTAGAACCACAAATGATAGTGCGGCAGCTACTATAACAAATGCAATCAGTACAAGAGCTGCTTCAATACCCATGACTCCACGGCTAGAGGTATTTTTCAACATCAGGTTTTGATATTACTAGAACATAGAATATTGTGTGTGTAACTTGCATAAACAGCGTATATGCACAAAACTCGCTGAAAATATGTAAGGAACGATTTTTGTTTTTTATTTACATCTAGTATATGATTTAGTATTTGTTCAAATAATAAGAGGGCAAATATGATAAAATACGTGGTACATTGCATGATAAGCTAAAGATTAGAGGCGCACGCCATCATAATCTCAAAAATCTCAATTTAGACATCCCAAAAAACAAGCTAGTAGTAATTTCTGGTCTGTCGGGGTCTGGAAAATCAACTCTTGCGTTCGATACAATATATGCAGAAGGGCAAAGGCGATACGTAGAATCTCTTTCTGCATATGCAAGACAGTTCTTGGAAATGATGGACAAGCCAGACGTTGACTCAATCGAAGGGCTTTCTCCTGCAATATCCATACAACAAAAGACAACATCAAAGAATCCTCGCTCCACAGTAGGCACCACAACTGAGATCTATGACTATCTTAGATTGCTATATGCAAGAATTGGAATTCCGCATTGCGTCAAGTGCGGTAGGAAAATCTCAAACCAATCAGTTGAATCCATTTGTGAATCAGTGTTCAAGGATTTTGATGAAAGACAAGTGTTGATTTTAGCACCACTAGTCCAAAGAAAGAAAGGAACTTATGAAAAATTATTTGAGCAGATGAAGAAAGATGGCTATTCTCGTGCTCGCGTGAACGGCCAAATTATTCTGCTAGAGGATGAAATTCCAGTACTGGATAGACAAAAATGGCACAACATCGAAATCGTTGTAGATAGGCTAAAGGCCTCCAAAGCAGAAAAAAGCAGGCTCTTTGAGGCAATCCAAACTGCGTTAAAGACAGCAAAAGGCTCGGTTTTGATATCATCAGACAAAGATGAAAAGATGTTTTCCCAAAACAATGCGTGTCCGTATTGTGGTCTGACAGTTGGTGAAATAGAACCAAGAACATTTTCTTTCAACTCTCCTTTTGGCTCTTGCAAGGCATGCCATGGACTTGGTGTCAAAATGGAGTTTGATGAAGATCTAGTCATACCTGACAAGACAAAATCTATTCTAGATGGAGCCATAGTTCCATGGAGTGGAAGATTTTCTGCATTTAGAAAACAAGAGCTACGAGCAGTAGGTAAAAAATTTGGTTTTGATCTGATGACCCCAATGAACAAGCTAAAGCCAGAACATCTCAAAGTTATTTTGCATGGCACAAACCAAATGATCCACTACCAGTATGAATCTCAGACGACAGACTCGCATTGGGCTTATACTAATTCATTTGAAGGTGTGCTCAATAATTTGCAGCGTATCTTTATGGGAACAGAGTCAGAGTCAAAACGAGATTGGCTCAAACAGTTCATGAGAGACATTCCCTGCAATGTTTGCAATGGAAAAAAGCTAAAGCCAGAAGCATTGGCAGTCAAGATAAATGAAAACGGAATATACGAAGTCTGTGATTTATCCATTGATGACTGCTATGAATTCTTTAAAAACATCAATCTCACAGAGACTGAAAAATACATCGCAAAAGACGTTCTCAAAGAGATAATAGAGCGATTGGAATTTCTGCGAAACGTAGGCCTAAATTATCTTACACTAAACAGACAAAGCTCAACTCTTTCCGGTGGAGAATCTCAAAGAATCAGACTTGCAACTCAGATTGGCTCCAACTTGACAGGTGTACTATATGTCTTAGATGAGCCCACAATAGGCTTGCACCAGCGCGACAATTCTAGGCTGATCAAGACTTTGGTCAAGCTGCGAGACTTGGATAATACCGTAATAGTAGTAGAGCATGACGAAGAGGTAATCAAAAATGCTGATTGGATCGTGGATTTAGGCCCAGGTGCTGGAATCCATGGAGGTCAAATCGTCTTTGAAGGAACAGTTCCCCAAATAATGAATAACCATAAATCAGTAACAGGAGACTATCTCAAAAACAAAGACCTCATCAAGCTAGTCGATAAGAAAAGAAAACAGACAGGCAAAATAACAATCAAGGGAGCTGCAGAAAACAATCTCAAAGACATTACAGTTGACATACCATTAGGATTGTTAGTTACAGTGACAGGAGTTTCCGGCTCTGGAAAATCAACTCTAGTAAATGAAATTCTGCTCAAGGCATTGTCATCACATTTTTACAAATCAAATGAAAGGGCTGGCAAGCACAAATCTATTGACGGTGCGGATTTAATCGACAAAGTAATTGCAATAGACCAGTCCCCAATTGGTCGAACACCAAGATCAAATCCTGCTACATATATTGGTGCGTTTACTCCAATTAGAGAATTATTTGCAGCGACTGAATCTTCAAAAGAGCGTGGCTACACACCAGGCCAGTTTTCGTTTAATGTTGCAGACGGTAGATGTTTTGCGTGTGAAGGAGATGGTGTCAAAAAAATAGAGATGCAGTTTTTATCAGATGTATATGTCAGATGTGATGAATGCAAGGGCAAACGATACAATTCTGAAACGTTGTCTGTTTTGTACAAGGGCAAAAATATTGCAGATGTACTAGACATGACAGTCGAAGAAGCATTGGTGTTTTTTGAAAACGTTCCAAAAATCAAAAGAATTTTGCAGACAATATTTGACGTTGGTCTTGGCTACATCAAGCTTGGCCAATCCTCAACTACATTATCTGGAGGCGAGGCACAACGGGTCAAGCTAGCCTCAGAATTATCAAAACGAGACACTGGCAAAACTCTCTACATTCTAGACGAGCCTACAACAGGACTACATTTTGCAGACGTACAAAAATTACTTGATGTTTTAAACAAGCTGGTAAATCTTGGAAACACCATAATAGTAATTGAGCACAACATGGATGTAATCAAAAACTCGGACTGGCTAGTCGATTTGGGGCCAGAAGGCGGGGACAAAGGCGGCAAAGTGATTGCAGTAGGCACTCCAAAACAAATTGCGACAAACTCTAAAAGCTATACAGGACAATACCTCAAAAGAATAATAAATTGACACTAGACATCAAAAAAATTAGTATTCCGACGCACCCTGGAATTTATTTGATGAAAGACAAAGATTCCAAAATAATCTATATTGGCAAGGCAAAAAATCTTAAGAATCGAGTCAGAACATATTTTGTCAAGAACCAAAATTATAAAACACAAAAACTTGTCGAAAAAGTCTCAGACATTGAATTTGTTCTAACAGACAACGAATCTGAAGCATTTTTGCTTGAATCAAACATGATAAAACAATACAGGCCGATTTTTAATATTGAGCTCAAAGATCAACAACGATACACCTACCTCAGAGTTACAAATGAAAAATACCCAAGATTGCTAGTTGCAAGACGAACTCGTAGCGGCAAGTTTTTGGGAGATGGTAAAGTTTATGGCCCATTTACTTCTGGGAGCTCCAAGCTATTAAGCATCGGATCGTTGCGAAAGACATTCAAAGTTAGAATTTGCAAAAGACTGCCAAAAAAGGCCTGTCTTGAATATCACCTTGGCAATTGTGAAGCGCCATGTGAGTTTTCCCAAGCTCAGATTGACTATCAAAGACATGTCTCTGATCTGGAATCAATTCTTAAAGGCAAAAACTTGGATGTGTTCACAAAAAACCTAGAGTCAGAAATGATGCAGGCATCAGAACATCTCCACTTTGAGCGTGCAAAAGAGATTAAAGATACGCTACAAAGGCTAGGGAGCCTCAAAACCAGACAAAAAATGGAAAGCACTACAGGCTCAGATGAGGAATATTTTGGTATCAAAATTCATGACCAGACAGCCCAAATTATGACATTTAAGAAGATAAATGGAGTCATACGGGACAGTAACAAGTATTCATTTGATTTGGTTGGAGATAATTCCTTTACCAATTTCTTATTCCAGTATTATACAACAAACAAAATTCCACCACATATTATAGTAAACGAGATGCCAAAAGATCAAACTTTGTTAGAACAGATGTTTGCAAAAACAGCTGGATTTGCAGTAAGCATAATCGTACCAAAATCTGGTAAAAGAAAAGACATGCTTGATCTCATACTAAAAAACATTGATCTAATACAATCGAGTGGTACAGAGCCAGGGTTAGTTGAGCTCAAAGAAAAACTTGCGCTAAAAAACATTCCAAAAGTAATAGAATGTTTTGACATATCAAATCATGGTACAGCGTATGCAGTTGGCTCTATGTCTCGCGTTGTTAATGGTAGACCAGATAAGTCAGGCTATCGTAAATTCAAGATAAAAACAGTAAGAGGCCAAAACGATTTTGCAATGATAAATGAAATAGTGAAACGACGATATTTCAGACTAGACGATGAAAAATCACAAATGCCTGACTTGATATTAGTTGATGGGGGGCGTGGACAATTAGGGGCTGCAATATCTGCACTCCAAAGCATGGCAATCAGAATTCCATGTGCATCTCTTGCTAAACAAAATGAAGAAGTGTATTTGCCAAACGAAAAAGAACCAATCAGAATACCAAGACAAAATCAATCGCTAAAAATACTTCAGTTTGCCAGAGACGAAGCACATAGATTTGGTGTTGCATATAATAGATCGCTGCGTATGCAAAAAGCCAAATTTGCCTAAAATTTATTTGATTATAACAATAATAAATTAACAGATTGTTAGTTTTGTCATAATTTACAATAAATATGTCAAATCACACAATGTATCATGAAACATGGAGGAATAAAATGATGGCAACTGCATATGTTCTGATCAACTGTGATCTTGGATCAGAACAAAAAGTAATCGACCAAATAAAACCATTAGAGGGAGTAAAAGAAATCAGAGGAGTCTTTGGCGCATACGACATTTTAGCAAAAATAGAAACAGCGACCGCAGAAACGCTACGCGAGACCATAACATGGAAAATTCGCAAGATAGACAGAATTCGCTCCACACTAACACTCATGGGAATAGAAGGCCAAGAATAATTCCCTACTAATTTTTTGTTATAATGTGAATCATTTGTTTGTTATACACATTAAATTGTAAACAATTGTTTAAATCATACAAAGGCAGACTTAATTTGATCCTATCTTTAGTTGTATAAACGGCAGCGTCTAGTATTTACAAATCAATTTTTGAAGCAAATTTAGATGCAAGACTAGAGGAATTGTTAGTACACATGTTAAGATACAATTCCTCTGTAGGAGTACAAGAACCGATAAGAATTTTTTTGTACAATTATCAAATAATGTCAGATAATTTCTGGCAAATGTACAAGCATGCAAAGTCATATGAAGATGTATTGGAATGTTATTACCAATTCTCAAAGAACCAGTGTACCATAATTGAAACACTACTTGAAAACCTCAAAATTACAATGAATGATGACCACCTAAAAGAAGAGATGCACGCAATGCTAAAAGAGGCATTTACATTCTAGATATTGTATAATGGAGAACCATCTGGAATTCAAGCTTGAAGCCACACAAAGATTTCTTGCAAAGATACCAACCAAAATCCCAACTAGTACCAAGCAACAAAGAATTCTAGAGGAAAACTCTGAAGCGTTTTTGTTCTTTGCATCAGGAGTAATTGAGATAGTCAAGCGACAAATAAACGATAGATTTGAGATCTTTGATAAGGAAAATATCTTTTACATTCATGGATTAAGAAAACAGCTATCAGACCAAGGCATTCAAAAAAAGACAAAATCTGCAATATCCCATTATTTTACCACACCAAAATATACCAAGTCCAAAATAAACACCACTAAAAGCAGTCTTTGGAGATTACAATCATTGCGCAATCAGGCAATGCATGGGAATATTATCAAAATTTATGATAATTCTTTGGTGTTTTTGTATACTATTCGTGATGGAAAAACTAGCCGCCAGTTTATTCAAAAAACGACTAATCCGCACAGATATTTTGGGGAAATCTTCTCAGATTTGAGAGGATTTACAGCTAAAATTCATACGATTCTCTAATTCACTTAGCTTTATTTACTACGCAGGATCAATTCCAGCCATGACAGCCGCAGATAAATTCGGCATTGCTTTTTCAATCGGAGTTACTGTAGTGATGATTGCCTTTGCCATGTCATTTTCGGCAGGAGTCAATACAGCACCAGTAGTTCCAGCTCCAATGCCAGTACCTCCAACATCAGAAAAGCCAATGGAAGAGATTCCAGAGGCAATAGTAGAGGAGGAAGTTCCAATTGAAGAGGAGATAGTAGAAGAAGTTACTGAGGAAGAAGTTCCAGTAGAAGAAACTGAGGAAGAAGT